>MDTC01243575.1_pt1 | contig 139681 bp, 121 predicted proteins | sample 811181 | NCBI WGS metagenome assembly MDTC01 (sample SAMN05326644, study PRJNA326480) | marine metagenome | isolation source: seawater | place: Pacific Ocean: North | collected 2011
CCTCAACCGGTGGCTGAAGGCCTGTCTCTGCAAGCGAGGAGGCGCATTATAGAGACCCAACATAGAGAGTCAACAGTGTTTTTACAGTTTTTTGAATTTTTCTTTAAACGCCTGAAAAACATACAAAAACTGATCAAACACCGCGCAATCTGCTCAGACAATCACCAAAAGCTGATACTTCTTCTTACCCAACCGTACAACATAGTATTTACCAGCCATTGCGAACGCTTCAGAGAACACCTCCGGCGCACTCATATTCTGTTCAATTCCCACCGCCTGGGCATTTACCCATACGGCGTTTCGACCCAGCGCATCTTTAACCTGCTTGCCCGCACCCATTCCCACATCAGCAAGCAACTGGGTAACCGGCTTCTCCGCCAACTCTTCTCGCGTCAACTCGGCCGATGGCAGGCCATCCAAACGCAATTGCTCCAAATCATCGACGGACAGCTCATTTAACTCCCCCGAGAACAGCGCACCCGTAATTCGCTTCGCAGCCGCCAAGCCGTCGTCACCATGAATCAACGCCGTCATTTCTTCAGCCAACACCTGCTGCGCCTGCGGCCGCCCCTGCGCCGCCTCATCTTCCGCTTCTATCTCGGCAATACGATCGAGGCCAATGAAGGTGAAGTAACGCAGGAATTTGTAAACATCGGCATCTGCCGTGCCCAACCAGAACTGATAAAAGGCATAAGGAGAGGTTTTGGCCGCATCCAGCCAAATGGTTCCTGATTCCGTTTTGCCGAACTTCGTGCCATCCGCCTTGGTCACCAGCGGCATGGTGAGACCGTGCACTGCCGACCCGTTCATACGGCGGGCCAAATCGATACCCGCCGTAATATTGCCCCACTGGTCAGAGCCACCCAATTGCAGGGTACAGCCGTGACGCTTATTCAACTCCGCGAAATCCAGCGCCTGAAGCAGGGAGTAGCTGAACTCTGTAAATGAAATCCCGGAGCCCTCGCGATCAATCCGCTGCTTCACTGATTCCTTGGCGATCATACTATTCACGGAGAAGTGCTTACCCACATCGCGCAGAAACTCCAGCGCAGTCATCGGGCCAAACCAATCCAGATTATTGGCCATCTCGGCGGCGTTATCACCCGATTCAAAATCGACGAAACGGGAGATTTGCGACTTGAGACGCTCCACCCAGCCTGCAACCACATCAGGCGTATTCAATTGACGCTCCTGCGCTTTGAAGCTGGGATCACCAATCAATCCTGTCGCGCCGCCCACCAAGGCAATCGGCTTGTGGCCCGCCTCCTGAAAACGCTTGAGAGCCAGCAACGGCACCAAATGACCGATATGCAAACTGTCTGCGGTGGGATCGAAACCACAATACAGAGTACGCGGCGCCTCGGAGAGGTAGTCTGACAGGCCGTTTTCGCCTGTCATTTGCGCAACGAGTCCGCGCGCCTCCAGTTCGGCCAGTAACCCGGTATTGAGCCTCGTCATTTCAGAACCTTCTATATATACAGTTGTCTTTAGATCGCCGACGGACATTCAGCTCGGCGCGCATGGCAGGGACCGCCAAGGGCTGAGCAAGATACAACAAGCCCCATCAAAAGGAAACGCGGCGCGGCTGACAGACCGGGCGCTAAAAGCTAGAATCTACATGAAGTTTCGGCAAATACGACTTTTGCCACTTTGCGCCTTTGTTATAATGCACAAAATTTCGCCAGCGTCACATTAACCGGATTCAAGATGTTCAACCGCAGTCTAAAACGTCATGCCGAGCCGAAGGACAGCGTCCGCTTTCCGCGTCGACATCTCGCTATTGCCGCTTCAACACTGATTGCGCTGGGCGTTTCATTGCTAATGCTTCCCGGGGAAAATGCCGAAGCCAAGCGCACTGCCATCCCGCTCAATCTGGACCTGACACCGCGCGCGCCTATTGAGTCCCCCGCAGAAGAGACCTACGCTTTCACAGAGCCTGAACAGGAATGGCTGGAAATGGAAGTTCGCCCCGGCGATTCACTATCCAGCATTTTCAGCCGGGCCAAGCTGACACCTCAGGACCTGCATGAGCTGATCAGCACCGCGAAAAAAACCAAAGCGCTTAACACCATACGCCCCGGCCAAAAGCTGGGCTTCCAAGTTGACGACAACGGCAAACTCAGCGCCATGAGCCTGCAGATCGACAAGCTGAACAGCTTGGTTTATGAACGCGGTGTGACGGGCTTTACGACTACCGAAGTCAGCGAGACTCCGGAAGTGCGCCAGCGCGTCGCCAGCGCTACCATCACCAGCTCACTGTACAAAGCGGCGCAAGATGCCGGGGTCAACCAGAGCATCATTATGGAGCTGGCCAACATCTTCGGCGGGGTACTGGACTTCGTCTACGATGTGCGCAAGAACGATTATTTTATCGTGATCTACGAAGAGCTCTACCTGAATGGCGAGCACCTCGGCAGCGGCCAGATACTTGCGGCACAGTACTTTAACCAGGGCGATTCGTTTGAGGCCTATCGCTACATCAATAAAGAGGGCGATGTGGATTACTTCTCCGAACGTGGAGAAAGCATGCGCAAGGCGTTCCTGAGAGCACCACTGGACTTCACCCGTATCAGCTCACGCTTTGACCCCAAACGCCTGCACCCGGTTTTCAAAACTGTCCGCCCACATCGAGGCATTGATTACGCAGCCTCCCGCGGGACACCGGTCTATGCCGCCGGTGACGGCCGCGTACAGGAAGCCGGCTATTCAAAGGCCAACGGCAACTACGTGTTTATCAAGCATGGCGAAGCTTACGTCACCAAGTACCTCCACCTGCATAAACGCGCTGTATCCAAAGGCGAGCGTGTTCGTCAGCGGGAAACGATTGGCTGGGTCGGCTCAACCGGCTACGCAACGGGACCACACTTGCATTACGAGTTTCTGATGAACGGCGTTCACAGGAACCCGGCAACGATTGTCGACAAGCTCCCGCCGCCCACCAAAGTGAGCCAGGCAGCGATGCCAGACTTCTTGAGCCAGATCAGCGGCCTGCAATTACAACTGCGCACCTACGCAGCACAACGTAACTACGGCAGCGAAGGCTAGTGCCCTCCTCTCAGTATATTGGCCTGATGTGCGGCACCAGCCTAGACGCTATTGATGTCGCACTGATAGAAACCACTCCCGAGATTACACTGCTGGCAGCACAGGATTACCCCTTTCCTCCAGCATTGCGCAGCGATCTGTTGGCGCTGTGCCAGCCCGGCAACGACGAAATAGAAAGGATGGGGCGAGCTGACCGTCAACTCGGTCAGACACTTGCCAAAGCGGTTATCCAGTTCCTTAACGAGCAGTCTATCGAGACCTCAGCGATTGCCGCCATTGGCAGCCACGGCCAGACGATTCGCCACCGGCCAGGCAACGCAAAGCAAGCGCTCGACGGCGCCTTCACACTTCAGATTGGCGATCCGAATACCCTCGCGGAAATGACCGGTATTAATGTCGTTGCCGATTTCAGGCGTCGCGATATCTCGGCCGGCGGCCAAGGTGCCCCCCTGGTCCCGGCTTTCCACAAGGCGGCGTTTGGCGACGCATCGCGTGACCGAGTGATCGCTAACATTGGCGGCATGGCTAATATCAGCGTACTGCGTAAAAGTGGTGACGTCAGCGGCTTTGACACTGGCCCCGGCAATGTTCTGCTGGACAGCTGGATACAGCACTGTAAAAACCGGCACTACGATCGCGATGGCGAATGGGCCTCAACAGGACGTGTTAACAACGCCTTGCTGAAAGGCCTTCTCGACACCCCCTATTACCAACTAGCAGGACCGAAAAGCACGGGCAGAGAAGACTACAACCTTGCAATGATCCAAGCGCAATTATCAGCGCTGGAGGAAATACCCCAAGAAGATGTTCAAGCCACACTGCTTGAACTGACAGCAGTCACTCTCGTTGATGCCATCAGTAAAGAGCATTTAGCCGAGCCTGAACTGTATCTATGCGGTGGCGGCGCCCACAATACGGCATTGAGACAGCGAATCGCCGAACTTATGCCGGGAAGCCAAGTTGAAGACACCTCAACCTTGGGCATACACCCCAACTGGGTTGAGGCCGCTGCCTTCGCATGGCTCGCCCACGCAACGCTGAATGGCATTCACGGAAATGTCCCATGCGTAACGGGCGCCAGGGGCGCCCGTCTATTGGGGGCAATCTACCCCGCCTAAGCACTTCGTATAGTTTAAAATTTATAGCCTACGCTCAGGGTGTACACCATGGGGTCTACCTCAATATCCGTGGTCAGCTTATCGCCACTAGAGAACTGAATTTTGGCTTCGGTATCGATATCGATCCAACGTACGGATGCATTCACCAACCAGTGCTCATCCACGTGGTAATCCACCCCCGCCTGAAGGGCAACACCAATCGAGTCATCCAGTTTCATTTTGCCGTTATTCAACCCAAGGCTGGCAAATGTCGCTTCCGCCTCGGGGGTCAACTCTTCATCGTAAATGAAGGTGTAGTTAATCCCCGCGCCAACATATGGCTGAAGAGCGCCCAATGACGAGAAGTGATAGACCGCGCTCAGCGTGGGAGGAAGGTGTTTGAAGTCGGCAACATCCAAGCCTTGGATGTAACCTTTGCCCGATGCGGTATGTTCGAAGGGCTTAGCAGCCAACAGTTCCACACCCCAGTTTTCAGTAAGCATATACTCAACCGTTAAGCCGAGCTGAGTATCGCTATTAATACCAACGGACGAACTTTGCCCTGGCGTCAACAAACCGCCCCCCAGCATCAGCACACTGCCATTCAGCTTAATATCATCACTGTCTTCGCGCGGCTCGACCTGTGTCGCACCAGCACGCACCACCCATTGTCCAGGCTTATAACCCAAGCTATCTGCGAATACCGAGGGGGCAGCAACGGCTGCCGCTAGTGACATCGCTACACTGAGTTTTTTCATTTTGACGTCTCCACGCATGAAATTGTGTGGAAACCATTACAGCGGACGGGAAGTGCAGGGAGATTGATTTAAGTCAGGAAATCGCAGCACGCGCCGAACCAATAAAGAAAATACTGATCCAGCGCAATTTTTTGACGTTTACACAGCGAAAGACGAACCGCAGCCACAGGTGGTTGTCGCATTGGGATTGCTGACAACAAAGCGCGAACCTTCCAGCCCCTCGGTATAGTCAAGCTGGGCGCCCTCAATATACTGATAGCTGAGCGGGTCAACCAGCACAACGACACCGTCTTTTTCTACCAGCGTATCGTCTTCATCAGCCAACTCGTCAAAGGTGAAGCCATACTGAAAGCCGGAGCAGCCACCACCGGTGACAAACACGCGAAGCTTCAGCTCGTCATTGGCTTCGTCTTCCATCAGGTGCCGGACTTTGGCCACGGCCCTGTCGGTTAACTGCAGTACCGACGGCGTAAATTCTTCAACTGCTGACATGTTTCACCTCTTACCTTCGCACGATGCGTGCCCGACAATTATCCTCTTATCCTAGTAAAACAGTCAAGAATTGTCGGACAGCCCTCACCTCAGGGCAGGAGCGAAATACTGCCCAGCCCCGCTGTCTCCGGCAAACCGAACATCAAATTCATGCACTGAATAGCCTGACCGGAAGCGCCTTTCACCAGATTATCAATCACCGACAGCACCACGACTGTGTTGCGGTTCTGCGGGCGGTGCAGTGCAATACGACAGGTGTTACCGCCGCGCACCGTGCGCGTTTGTGGCAGGCTTCCCAGCGGCATGACATCGACAAAAGGCGCGTCGGCGTAGCGTTTTTCAAACAGGAATTGCAATTCATCCAGACCGACATTCGGGTCGAGCTGTTCGGAGAACAACGTCGCGTGGATGCCGCGGACCTGCGGCAGCAGGTGGGGAGTAAATGTCAGATTCACCGCCTCATTCGCCGCAATCGACAGCTCCTGCTCAATCTCAGGTAAATGGCGATGACCGGAAACACCGTAGGCTTTAAAGCTGCCATCCATTTCAGCGAAGAGGTTATCGACCTTGGCCTGACGGCCCGCCCCACTCACACCGGACGCGGCACTCGCGATCAGCCGCTGACTGTCCACCAGTTTCTGTTCCAGCAGCGGAAGAAAACCCAGTTCTACCGCTGTCGGATAGCAGCCAGGGCAGGCGATAAGGCGCGCCGATTTGATCGCCTCGGCATTGGTTTCTGGCAGTCCGTAAACAGCTTCGTCCAGCAATTCCGGGCAAAGATGCTCTTCGTTGTACCACTTGGACCACAGCGCCGCGTCGCGAATTCGAAAATCGGCAGACAGGTCTATCACTCGCGTGCCGGCCGCCAACAACTCGGGCACCAGTTTCATAGCAACATTGTGGGGCGTGGCGAAGAACACCACATCGCAACTGGATAGAGCCGTCACATCAGGCACGGAAAAACGCAGGTCGCACACACCACGCAGGCTGGGGAACAGTTCATCGACCGCGACACCATCTTCGGCACGGGAGGTGATCATCGCCACTTCCGCGTCGGGGTGCCCTGCGATCAAGCGAAGCAACTCAGCGCCTGTGTAGCCTGTTCCGCCTACAATTCCTACCTTTACCACGCGACCTCCTATGACTTGTTTGTGGGCAATGAGTCAGCGTCCTCGCTGTCATTGCGCTTCTCTTTCAACAGATGTTCCCAGCTTCGCACCAGGTCTTTCGCCAGCACATGATAGACCGGCTCGGGCATCACCAATTTGGAAACCACCGTCGCCGCCAACGCACTCACCATCAGTACCGGTAGTATATCGTGATTGTTCCCGGTTAACTCCAGCACGATAACAAATGCGGTGATAGGCCGCTGTACCACACCGGCAAAATAACTGGCCATCCCCACCAGAATTAGAGATACCGGCGGCACAGAGGGAAACAGCGAACTCATCGACGCCCCAAACTCGGCGCCTGCCGCCAGGCTTGGCGAAAAAATACCACCGGGAATACCACTGAAATACGTGATCATGGTGGCAATAACGCGACCGAATGCGGTCCACCAACTGCCTTCTGCCTCCATCGCCAACAGGGCTTTTGCCTCGACATACCCGCTGCCCATGGTCGCGCCATCTGAAAGCAGCCCCATCACCGCCAGCAACAAGCCAATCACCATGGCGACGACCAGAGGCCGCTTCAGCACCAGCGGCCCGACTGCCCGACTGCCCTCCACCAGGAAGAAACTGAACAAGCCACCCAACAAACCGCAGATCAGACTGGCCACGATAATAAACGGATAATCCTGAAGCGGCAGCGCCGTAATATCGGGTACGCCAAAGTAGCTGTAGTGGCCAGCAAACATCAGCACCACAATCCCCGACAGGATAATTGCCATAATCAGCGTGCCGGTGGTCCGCGCCTCCATGGACTGTTGCAGCTCTTCAATGGCAAAGACGATCCCGGCCAACGGCGCATTAAAAGCTGCCGACACCCCCGCCGCCCCTCCCGCAACAATCAAGCTGCTTTCAATTTGCTTTTGCTTGAGTCGCGCCCAGCACCCAAAGCGGTACATCAACGCCGCTCCGACATGAACACTCGGCCCCTCCCGCCCCACCGTCGCGCCAACAAGCAGCGCTGCGCAAGTAAGCAGCACCTTCAATGTGGCTACCGGCAACGACAAAAATGGACCGCGCAACCAGTGATAACTCTGCTTGTGGACCAACAGCACCTGCGGAATACCGCTGCCCCTAGATGCCTTGCCCATGCGATTCATCAACCAGACAATGGCCATCATGCCGAGCGGGGTAATCACTAAAAAGGCATAGGGATATTGCTGATGTGCGTGCTCAAATAGACTGAAACTCTCTTCCGACAGCCAGGCAAAACCCTGAATAACCAGACCGACCGTCAGCGCACCTAACCAAAATACGGCTCGGGTTTTCCAATCCTCCAGGGTCCCCAATTGGCGGCGGGTATGTCGGCGATTCAACAGCCACCACAGGCGCAAGCGGCGGCGCATTGATCCAGTGTGGCGGTATTTCATAACGGCAAAGCCCGAGAAGAATCGAGGAGTCTGAAGACGGTGGCCCGACGTACATGATGTACTGGGCCATCCCAGTTAGATGCCAACTATTGTATGCTAAACCCTCGCGTCTACCCAATACACCTGGCTTAACGGAAGTACCTCACCCATGCTCTGGCTCAAGGCTTTTCACATCATTGCCGTCGTTTGCTGGTTCGCCGCCCTGTTCTATCTTCCTCGACTGTTCGTCTATCACGCGATGTCTGACGACACCGCAAGCAGAGAACGCTTCAAAATCATGGAGCGTAAACTCGCCAGAGGTATCGCAACGCCCTCCGCTATTGCCACCGTTCTACTCGGCGGCTGGCTGTTCACATTGAATCCCGACTATTACCTATCCGCCGGTTGGTTCCATGCCAAGATGAGCCTTATCGCAGCGCTGATTGTGTACCACGTGATATGCCTTCGCATGGTCAAGCAATTTGCCAACGACGCAAACACCCGGGGGCACGTCTTCTATCGCTGGTTTAACGAAGCTCCCGTGCTCGTTCTGGTAGGCGTCGTTATCCTGGCGGTCGTCAAACCTTTCTGAACTCTTACATCCGACCAAAACCACAAAGAGGCAAGCCCTATCGTTAATCACGCTCCCCATTCTGCGGTCAAAGGCATTTACCATGACGGCCATTGAGAACCTGGCGAATCAATTTGCCAACACAATGTGGGGAACACCGATGCTGCTGTTGCTGGTGGGCGGAGGACTGTTTCTGACCCTTTACTCACGGCTGCAATGTTTCCGGTTTTTACCCCATGCCATCGCGATTCTTCGCGGCAGGCATGACGACCCTCAAGCACCCGGCCAAATCAACCATGCGCAAGCGCTGTCGACCGCCTTATCCGGCACACTGGGCCTGGGCAATATCGCGGGCGTTGCGATTGCTATCAGCACCGGTGGCCCCGGCGCCATTTTCTGGATGTGGGTAACGGCAATTGTCGGTGTCTCGACCAAATTCTACACTGCATCATTGGCCGTGATGTTCCGAGGCCGAGACGACAATGGCTTGCTGCGGGGCGGTCCCATGTACGTTATCCGCGAGGGCCTTGGGAGAAAGTGGCAACCACTGGCAGTGATATTTGCGATAGCCGGCATGCTGGGAACACTGCCGCTATTTCAAGCCAACCAGCTACTCAGTCTGCTGGAAACAGCTATTACCGCAGGCAATCCCCTCAGCGATCAACAGTCCGCATTCCTGCGGCTCAGCAGCAGCATCGTGCTCGCTGTGCTGGTTGCACTCGTCGTCGCGGGCAAAATAACCCGCATAGGAGCACTCACCGTTCGTCTTGTTCCCAGCATGGTCGCTCTCTACCTGGGGGTCACGGTTATCGCCATTGCTGAACACGCTGACCGACTGCCCGGAATATTCGCGCTGATTTTATCCGATGCGTTTTCCGGCAACGCCATCGCCGGCGGCACACTCGGAAGCATGATCATGATCGGCGTCAGGCGCGGAGCCTTCTCCAACGAGGCGGGCATCGGCACAGAATCGATGGCACATGGCGAAGCGAAAACCCATGAACCTGTTCGAGAGGGGCTCGTCGCGATGGTTGGCCCGCTCATTGACACCTTACTGGTCTGCACCTGTACGGCACTGCTGATTCTATTGACCGGGGTATGGCAGCAGGCAGAGGGCATTACCGGGGTCAATATGACCGCTGCCGCGATGGCGACGCTCTTCCCGAGTACCGGCCAGGGGCTGCTGCTTATAATGGTGGCATTACTAAGTTTCAGTACGATGGTATCGTTCTGGTTCTACGGCGCCAAATGCGCAGATTTTCTATTCGGCAGTGACAAACAGCGCTACTACACGATCTTTTATATCAGCCTTATCGTGGTTGGCAGCCTGGCGTCGCTGAACGTAATCAATGCCTTTTTAATCGGCGTATATGCCGTCATGGCCTTTCCAACCATGATCTCTACGCTTGCGCTCGCCCCACGGGTCAACGCGGCAGCCAGAGACTATTTTAAGCGCCTGCGCCAAAACCGCTGACAACGGGATGGCCTGTCGGCGTCAATGCCGAGATAATAGGCGACAGACAGATTTAGGAGTTCTCATGTCAACGACTCACACCTCGTTAAACGACACGCTTTTCCAGGCGGCCCAGCAGCACATTCCAGGCGGGGTAAACAGCCCGGTTCGCGCCTTCAAAGCCGTCGGCGGTACCCCCCGGTTTATTGACCGCGCGGAAGGCGCCTATATTTTCGATGTCGACGGCAAGCGCTACATCGACTATGTGCTGTCCTGGGGCCCTATGCTGCTGGGGCACGCCTACGCTCCTGTGGTGAACGCAGTAACCGAGCAGATTAAGAAAGGGCTGAGTTTTGGCGCTCCGACGGAGATCGAAACCCGGCTAGCCGACAAACTCTGCGATATCGTGCCCGGCATGGACATGGTACGCATGGTCAACTCCGGTACCGAAGCCACAATGAGTGCGATTCGCCTCGCCCGGGGCGCAACAGGTCGAGACAAAATCATCAAGTTCGAGGGCTGCTACCACGGCCACTCAGACTCCCTGCTAATCAAAGCTGGCTCCGGTGCTCTGACTTTCGGCGTGCCCAGCTCCCCCGGCGTGCCTGCCGCACTGGCGGAACATACCGTCACACTCAGCTATAACGACATTGACGGTGTAAAAGCGGCCTTCGAACAGTTCGGTAACGAGGTGGCCTGTGTCATTGTTGAGCCCGTCGCGGGCAACATGAACTGCGTCCCGCCGCTCCCAGGCTTCCTCGAATGCCTGCGCCAGTGCTGCGACGACTACCAAAGTGTCCTGATTATTGATGAAGTCATGACCGGCTTCCGCCTCGGCCTGACCGGAGCACAAGGCCACTATGGCGTGACTGCCGACATTACCTGTCTGGGCAAAGTCATTGGCGGAGGCATGCCGGTCGCCGCCTTTGGCGGTCGCCGGGATATTATGGAACAGCTGGCGCCCAGCGGTCCGGTCTATCAAGCCGGCACACTGTCGGGAAACCCGGCGGCGATGGCAGCGGGGCTGGCAATGATCGACGCAATTTCTCAACCCGGCTTTTACGAGCAACCCTTTGCCCGCACTCAGCAACTGATTGACGGTCTGCATGAGCGGGCCGCCGCCGCCAATATTCCGCTCAGCAGCAATCATGTGGGCACCATGTTCGGCATCTTCTTTACGGACGAAGCGAAAATCACCAATTATCAACAGGTAATGGCCTGCAATACCGAGCGCTTCAATCGCTTTTTCCACGGTATGCTCGATGGCGGCGTGTATCTTGCCCCGGCCTCTTACGAAGCCGGCTTCCTGTCAGCCGCGCACACGGAAGCCGATATCCAGCAGACCCTGGATGTAGCCGAGCAGGTTTTCGCCAACCTCGACTGATCAGACATTCGCACAGGATTCAAAAACATGAGCATTTCACTTCACCGCGGCCCCTTCCCCGGCACACGCATGCGGCGCCTGCGCGCCAACGACTTCAGTCGCCGCCTCAGCCGCGAGAACAGCCTCAGCGTCAATGACCTGATCTATCCGATGTTTGTTCATGAAGGACAGAACACCAGGGAAAAGGTTGCCTCCATGCCCGGCGTCGAGCGCCTGAGCATCGACCTGCTGGCGAAAGAAGCGAAAGAACTCGCCGAGCTTGGCATCCCCGCCATCGCCCTGTTCCCCGTTGTCGGCGACAATGGGAAATCGCTGATGGCAGAAGAAGCCTACAACCCAGACGGCCTGGCCCAGCGCGCGATCAAAGCCATTAAAGACGCCGCCCCGGAGATTGGCGTTATTACCGATGTGGCTCTCGACCCCTACACCACCCACGGACAGGACGGCATCATCGATGACAAGGGCTATGTACTGAACGACGTCACCAAAGACGTGCTCTGCAAGCAGGCCCTCGCACAGGCCGATGCGGGCGCCGATGTTGTCGCCCCGTCCGACATGATGGATGGTCGTATTGGCGCGATTCGCGAGGTGCTGGAACAGGCCGGCCATGTGAACACCTGCATCCTCAGCTATGCGGCCAAATATGCATCGAGCTATTACGGCCCGTTCCGCGACGCAGTGGGTTCTTCAGGCAATCTCGGCAGTGGTAACAAATACAGTTACCAAATGGACCCCGGTAACAGCGACGAAGCCTTACATGAATGTGCCTTAGATCTCGCCGAGGGCGCCGACATGATCATGGTCAAACCCGGCATGCCCTATCTCGACGTGGTCCGCCGCGTAAAAGATGAACTGGCTGTGCCGACCTATGCGTATCAAGTCAGCGGCGAATACGCCATGCACTGCGCTGCCTTTGAAAATGGCTGGCTGAGCCGCGAAGCAGTCATCCTGGAGTCTCTGCTGTCGTTCAAGCGTGCGGGCGCCGATGGCATTTTGACCTATTTTGCGAAAGAAGCGGCAATATTACTCAAGCGATGACCTTTACCCTGTCACAGTGAAGACTTATTGTTCAGACAGAATCACGACAAAATGACTTCACGGGGGAGAACAACATGAAAAAACAACTTCTGGCGATGGCCGTATTGGCTGGCGCGGCCAGCGTCACCCAGGCTGATATCATCGGCGCTTCAGCAGGTGCCTACTACTGGAAGCAAAGCTGGGACGGCGATGTACAATCCGGCCCCGACTCCATCGACACCAAGAAAGACCTGGGCTACGACGAAGACAACGGCAACAGCATTTACGTTGCGCTCGAGCACCCGATCCCGGTGCTGCCGAATATCCGTCTGCAGCGTACCGACATCGAGATTTCCGAGAGCAATCAGCTGTCACGCAACTTCACCTTCGAAGGTGACACCTACACCGTTGCCGACACCGTCGATTCAACTACCGACCTGACCCACACCGACGCCACCTTCTACTACGAGCTGCTCGACAACTGGGTCAACCTGGACCTCGGCCTGACCGTGCGTATGTTTGACGGCGAAGTTCGACTGGCGACCACTGGCCGCGAAGGTAGCATCGAGCTGGATGCGCCTGTTCCCATGCTCTACGCCAATGCGCGCTTTAACCTGCCGCTGACCGGCCTGTACGCTCAAGCGGTCGGCAACGTTATCAGCGTCAGCGATAACAGCGTGACCGACCTGGCCGTCGGCATCGGCTACGAAGTGGCCGTTGTATCACTGGAAGCCGGTTATCGCAGCTTCGACGTGTCACTGGAAGACGACGATGAAGAAGCTGGCATCACCGTTGACGGCGTCTACTTCGGCATTAACATCGATATTTAATCGATGTCGGGGCGGCCCGAGCCAGAGGCTCGGCGCTGCCCAAGAACTTGAATCCCCACCCCGCGCACCGTACATTGACATCACCGTTTTCGCCTAGATGTCACCATGCGCCTACTCGCTTTTCTCTCGTTTTTCAGTCTCAGTCTTCCCGCTGCAGCGGCCTGTCACTGTCTCTGGCAGGGCCCCTTTGCCGAGGTGTATGCCGACAGCGACCTGCTCGCGCAAGTCAGCGTGGTCAGCCAGCAGGGAAATAGCGCAGACTTACAGATCGACACACTGATCGCGGGCAAGGAGTACCAGCCCCAGATCCGACTGTGGGGGGACACTGGTGAACTCTGCCGCCCAGAAATCAGCGACTTCCCCGTTGGCAGCCAGTGGATTGTCGCCTTGCAGCGCATTGATGAGGTTCCCGACGGCGGCTTCAATCCCTTCAAGCCAAATATCAGTTATGGAAGAAACGGAGACTACTCACTGTCGAGGTGCGGGGTCTATTGGCTGCCAGTCAAAGGCGGGCGGGTATCCGGCAATATTCTCAGCGCAACGCGCTGGCAGTACCTCGACCCCAAAAAAACGCCCGTTATACTGTCGCTCTTCATGGACTGGCTGAACGGTGAAGCAGACGATCAAACGCTGGCGGAAGCGGTACGCCCACAGTCACAATCACGACAACTGCTGAACAACACCAAAATGTTTTTATGGCAGCTTGAGCGGGACGAGGCCCAATAACTCATCAAGCATCGCCAGCGACATGCCCCAAATACGTCGCCCACCATAGAAATAGCAAGGCAAATCCAACGCCAAACGCCCGCGCCGCCACTCCATACGCTCTCGGTTTGAGTGGTCAGCAATAAAACTCAGCGGCACCCACAGGGCTTCAGCCACTTCATCGTGCTTTGGCTCGGGCGTTACCGGCGTGTGCAAATGGAAAACATACGGCGAGACCACCATTGGGCGCTTTCCGGAATGAGGCCGACTGACCAGGTCGGAAAGGCGACCAATACAGTGCCCGGCCTTCTCGACATCAATGTTCAATTCTTCCAGCGTCTCGCGGTAGGCGGTGCGAATGCCGGTAAGATCGTCGGCATCCATACGCCCTCCGGGGAAAGCCATATGCCCTGACCAAGGATCACCGTCCCTTTCGGCTCGCTTGATCATCAGCACATCGAGCTGGTCATCGCGCTCACGCAGCACCAGCGCCACCGCTGAGCGCTTGACCCAGCGTCGCCACCACCGCCGCTTCATCCGCGAGGACTTCAGCGCATCAACAAGTTCACCAAGCGTTATACGCGGCGCTGTATCGCTCAACTTACTTCCCACGTGCCCTAACCATATAATACCCGCAGACGCTCAACAGCCTTCTCCAACTGGGCCATACCGGTTGTATAGGCAAATCGCACATGCTGCTCTGCGCGATGGCGCCCGAAATCCGCCCCCGGTGTGATGGCAATGCCATGTTCCTCCAGCAACTCCAGGCAAAATTGCTGACTGTTGTTGGAGAACCTGTCGATCCCCGCATATAAATAGAACGCCCCGGCCGGGCAGTGCGGAATGGAGAAGCCCAGCTCACAGAGCGCGGGATAGAGGAAATCCCGGCGACGGGCAAACTCGTCCCGCCGCGCATTCAAAATAGCCCGGCACTCCGGCGTAAACGCTGCCAACGCGCCGTACTGAGACATGGTGGACATAGAAATAAAGAGGTTTTGTGCCAATTTCTCCAGATGCGGCACCGCCCACTCGGGCGCCACCAGCCAACCCAGCCGCCAGCCCGTCATACCGAAATACTTAGAGAAGCTGTTGATCACAAACGCCTCATCCGTCAGCGACAGAATACTCGGCGCGTCTTCACCAAAACTAAGACCGTGGTAAATTTCGTCGACAATCAGGTGACCCTGCCGCTGCTGGCATAAGTCAAACAATCCCTGCAACTGCGCGCGGCTGAGAATTTCGCCGCTGGGATTGGCGGGCGACGCCACCATTACGCCCTTGGTATTCGACTGCCAATGCGCCGCAGCAAGCTCGGCATCCAACTGATAGCGCTGCTCTGGCCCCACTGGTACCAACTGCCCCTCGCCTTCTACCAAGCGCAAGAAATGCCGATTACAGGGGTAACCGGGATCGGTCATCAACATGCCGTCACCGGGATTAATCAGCAGGCCAGCCAGCAACAGCAGTGCGCCGCTGGCACCAGGGGTGATCATGATTCGCGAGGGCGAAATATCCAGGCCGTAATCACTGCGGTAGTAATCAGATAACGCCTGCCTCAGCTGGGGAATTCCCGCTGCCGGGCTGTACTGGGTTTCGCCGCGCTCAAGCGCCTGCTGAGCCGCGCGAATAATGGGCTCTGCGGTGCTGAAGTCCGGCTCGCCCGCCGCCATATGAATAATGTCTCGCCCCTGCTGCTCAAGCTGCTTGGCGCGGGTCAGCACCTCAACAACCCTGAAGGGCTCAATATCGGCAAGGCGCTCGGCAATGACTGGTGCCACTCTATGCATCCTCCAAACTGGCAAGCTGGCTAGTGTACCAGCGCCACTGCGGTACAGGCAGTCGTCCAAACACGTTTTTCTGTAGCGTCTACACTACTTATCTGGTAGTTTTGCCGGTTTGGCGGCACGCGGTTGGTGTCGCGCGCATCCGCAGTCTGCGGTAAACGGCTTGTTAATAAATGAGGGCCAAGCATGCCTGCAAAGGACACAGCACAAGAAAGCCTTAAAACCTTTACTCCCTACGTCCCCAAAAAGGGCGAGGAGTATATGAATGAGGCGCAAAAAGACCACTTCCGCAAGATTCTGTACAACTGGAAGTCCGAGTTGATGGAAGAGGTTGACCGCACCGTAACCCATATGAAGGACGAGGCTGCCAACTTTCCTGACCCGGCGGACCGCGCCACACAGGAAGAAGAGTTCAGCCTGGAGCTGCGCACCCGCGACCGAGAGCGCAAGCTGATCAAGAAGATTGACGCCACGCTCGACCTGATCGACGAAGACGACTACGGCTTCTGCGAAACTTGCGGCGTTGAAATCGGCATTAAACGACTGGAAGCGCGCCCTACAGCGACCTTGTGCATCGACTGCAAAACACTGGACGAAATCAAAGAGCGCCAAGAGCGCGGCTGATTCACGGGCGGCGAAAGCCGCCCGCCTTCGTTAGATGTCAGTCACCCCCAAGACCGACTATATTGGTCGCTTTGCTCCCTCCCCCACCGGCCCGTTGCATTTGGGCTCTCTGTGCACCGCGCTCGCCAGCTATCTCGACGCCCGCGCCCATCACGGCCAATGGTTGCTGCGCATTGAAAACCTTGACCCCCCGCGGGAACAGGAAGGCGCCGACAAACTCATCATCAACGCCCTTCAGGCCCACGGCCTCCACTGGGACGGCGACATTCTGTGGCAAAGCAATCGGCACGCTGCGTACGCCGATGCACTGGAGCAGCTACTGGACCAGGGAGATGCCTTTTATTGCAGTTGCTCCCGCGCACAACTGGCGGAACATGACGGCATTCACCGCGGAGATTGTATTGCCGAACTGAACCCCAATGATGCCGCCGTGCGGTTACGGGCCAACAGCCGCCGCTACGACATACCCGACCGCCACCTGGGAGCCCAGCACTGCTGCCCAGCCGATGGTGGCGATGTTGTCCTGCGGCGCCGGGATGGCTTGTTCGCCTATCAACTCGCTGTTGTGGTGGATGACGCCTTCAGCCGCATTACCGACATCGTACGCGGCAGCGACCTGCTGGATTCAACCGCCTGGCAATGGCAACTGCAATCCTGCCTAGACTTTCCTCATCCACGCTATCTGCACTTGCCACTGCTGGTTGACGCTCAGGGCGACAAGCTCAGCAAGCGCAGCTATGCCCCCGCTCTGGACAACGATCAGGCAGAACAAAACCTGCGGCTCGCGCTCCGCTACCTCGGCCAGCCGGCTCCGCCCGACCAAACCTCGCTGGACGCCCTGCTGCGCTGGAGTACAGAGCACTGGCAAGTCGAGCAACTCCCCAAGGCGGCGATTATCGCCGACTGACGCAGCAGCCTTTGCAGTTTGGGCGGGCCGCAGTGATAATTCCCTCACCGATTATCGCAAAGCCCTGATCATGCGCCTGCTATCAGCACCACTATTACTGCTGCTCTGCTTCTTACTCGTCTTTATGCCAACGCTGAACCATTGGCTGTACGAAAGTGGCAACGCCTGGTACCGCCTGCACCTGCTATGGCTGGCGGTAATCGTATTCGTATTCATTAACCAGCACCGGAGTTGCAAGCGGGATGTTTGATGTCAATGTGCTGCTGCTCGCGGCCCTGGCTTACCTGCTGGCGCTATTTGCCATCGCTTACGCGGGAGAGCGCGGCCTGTTGCCACGCAGCCTGACGCAACACCCCATAGTCTATGTGCTCTCCCTTGGCGTGTACGCCAGCGCTTTCGCCTTCTATGGCGTTACCGGTCTCGCCCAAAGCTATGGACTGGGCTATCTCAATTACTATCTCGGCCTGTCGGCAGCCCTGTTCTTGCTGCCAGTCATCATTGCGCCGCTGCACCACATCTGCAAAACCTACCAACTCAACTCCCTGGCCGACCTGCTGAGCTTCCGCTTTCGCAGCCAGTGGGTCGGCTCACTCACAACCGCCTTCTGCAGTATTGCGATGTGGCCACTGCTCGCGATGCAGATCCAAACGGTGTCAGATGCCATCGCCATGCTTACCCCTGAAAACGGGCAGAACAGCATGCGCCCTGTTTCTGCGCTGCTTTTCTGCCTCATTATCAGCCTGTTCACCATTCTGTTTGGCTCCCGCAACCTGTCGTCGCGAGATACCCACCGCGGCCTCGTTACAGCATTGGCCTTTGAGTCACTGATCAAGCTGATTGCTTTTCTGGTATTGGGGGCGGCTGCCGTACTGGGGATTTTCGGCGGATGGGATGATATGCAGAACTGGCTGAACACGCAGGGCGGCGTCATTCAGCAGCTACAACAAAGCAGCAAAGACGACTATTCCCGCATGATGCTGGTACTGTTCTTTGCCGCCGCACTGTGCATGCCGCACGTGTTCCATATGCTGTTTGCTGAAAACCCCAGCCGCAAGAAACTGTTTACCGCGAGCTGGGGGCTGCCGCTGTACCTGCTGCTGCTCAGTCTGCCGGTATTACCAATGCTGTGGGCCAGCCAGGCGATCGGCAACGACGGCAGTGGCGACTACGCCGCCCTCGCGCTGCTTCAGTATTTCAATGATCCAGCCCTGTCATTACTGGTGTTTATCGGCGGGATTTCAGCCGCCAGCGGCGCCATCATTGTGGCCACACTGGCCATCGCCTCCATGAGTCTCAACCATATCATCCTGCCGCTTCACAGCCCCCGCCGCAAAGACATCGACATCTATAGCTGGCTACTCTGGACCCGCAAAATCCTGATTTTCGCGACCATTTTATTGGGCTACCTGCTTTATATCCTGATCCCCGAGCGTCACACCCTCAGCGCACTGGCGGTCATTGCGGTTGCCGGCTGCGCGCAGTTCCTGCCGGGGCTATTGGCCGTCATGTACTGGCCTGATGCCAATCGCAAAGGCTTCATCGGCGGATTGCTCGCTGGCTTTGCGCTGTGGGTATGCGGGCTACTCGCTCCCGCACTGGGCATTGATACCCCGGCATTCATCCTTGCGCTGCCGGGCGTGGAAGGCTCTCAAAGTGAGCGCTGGCTCGCGATCTCTACACTGTCCCTCGGTGCCAATATGCTGGTGCTGATCGTCGTATCACTGCTCACCGAAACCTCGAAAGAAGAAAGGAGCACCGCCGAAGCCTGTGCACTGGACGACCTGAACCGCCCGGGACGACAAGCACTCAACTTAAGTAGCGCGCGAGAAATGCGCAGCCGTTTGGCAGAAATATTGGGCCGCGCTGCCGCCGATAAAGAGTTCAACCGCGCACTGACCGAACTGCAGCTTGATGACGACGAAACCCGACCCTATGCACTGCGACGCATCCGCGATCGCATTGAGGTCAACCTGTCCGCCCTGCTCGGCCCGTCGATTGCCCGCCGGGTAATCGACCGCAGCCTGCCCTACGCGGCCAGCCTGATGGGCGAGGGCGAAGACATTAACTACATCGAAGACCGACTGGAGCACTATCAGACTCACCTGACTGGCCTGGCCGCCGACCTTGACGGCCTGCGCCGCTATCACCGCCAGACCCTGGAGAATCTTCCTACCGGTGTCTGCGCATTGGCCAGCGACCGGGAAATTCTGCTGTGGAATAAAAGCATGACGGCCATTACCGGCATTCCCGGCAGCGCCATCATCGGCTCAAGTACAGACGGCCTCCCCCCCATGTGGCGCCGCCTTCTCGATGACTTTATCCGCAGCGAGGATGAGCACTGGAGCAAAGCGGGCATTGAATTGGAAGCCCAGCATCACTGGCTCAACCTGCACAAAACCGCCTCCCAGATGCCCGGCCGCGATGAGCTGATTATCGTCGTGGAAGACATCACCGAAACCCAGCTACTGGAGAAGGAACTGGCACACCAGGAACGCTTGGCCTCAATTGGCCGCCTGGCTGCCGGCGTAGCCCACGAAATCGGCAATCCAGTTACCGGCATTGCCAGCCTTGCACAAAACCTGCGCTACGAGACTGACGACCCGTTCCTGTTGGAGAGTGCCGAGCAGATTGTTAAACAGACTCAGCGCATTACCAGCATTGTGCAAAGCTTGGTCAACTTCGCACATAGCGGGCGGGAAGAACCAACACGCGCCAAAGAGGCCGTTTGCATAAAGCAGTGTATTGATGAAGCCATTGCCCTTTTGCAGCTAGACCGCGAAGCCGACCAAGTGATCTTCCTCAACCACAGTCCCGCCGAGCTATTCGTCGCGGGCGACCAGCAGCGACTGATGCAGGTATTTATCAACCTGCTGACCAACGCCCGCGACGCCAGCCCACCGGGCGCCAGCATTCGCATCGAAGGTGCGCCAATCGATGAGCAACGCGCTCACATTCGGGTAATAGACCAGGGCAGTGGCATTGACCAAAACCTGATTGAACAAATCTTCGAGCCGTTTTTTACCACCAAGGAACCCGGCAAGGGAACCGGCCTGGGATTGGCGCTGGTCTACCGCATTATCGACGACCTGGGTGGTGATATCAGCGTTGAAAGCCCGGTCGACGCAGGCCCTCACCCCGGTAGCTGTTTCCATATCCACCTGCCGCTCGCCTGCCAGATCGGCACCGGGCAGCAGCACTGAGTCCCCACACGCTGTATGGAATTATCGCGCCGGACGCGTTATGTTGTTCGGCTGTATAGCTGGCCTGAAACTGAGGGAGTTCCCAATGCCCCGCATTCTGATCGTTGAAGATGAAGACGTTATCCGTATGGCGCTGCGGCGCCTGCTGGAGCGCAACGATTACGAAGTGGATGAAGCGGGCTCCGTGCAGGAAGCGGTTGAGCAGTTCGATCTTGACAGCTACCAACTGCTAATCAGCGACCTGAGACTCCCCGGCGCACCGGGTACAGAGCTTATCAGCCAAACTGAGAGCCCTGTACTGATTATGACCAGCTACGCCAGTCTGAAGTCAGCGGTTGACTCGATGAAAAAGGGCGCGATTGACTACATCGCGAAACCTTTCGACCACGATGAGATGATTGATACCGTCGCTAGAATTATCAGCGACACCGATAGCGGACCGGCCACAAGCACGGCAAAGCGCGCTGGCAATAACGCCAGCAGCATGGGCATGATCGGCAACTGCAAACCTATGCAGAAGCTCTATGAGCACATTCGCCGTGTCGCCCCGACCGACACCACCGTGCTGGTTCACGGCGAAACCGGCACCGGTAAAGAACTGGTCGCCCGCGCCATCCACAGCCAGAGCAAGCGCGCCAGTAAAGCGATTGTGTGCGTGAACTGCGCAGCGATCCCAGAGACCCTGATCGAATCCGAGTTGTTCGGCTACGAGAAAGGCGCCTTCACCGGCGCTAACGCCAACCGCATTGGCCTGATAGAAGCCGCCGATGGCGGAACACTGTTTCTGGACGAAATCGGCGAATTACCCCTGGAAGCCCAGGCCCGCCTGCTGCGCTTTATTCAAGAAGACGAAATCCGCCGTATCGGCGCGGTGGAATCCAGCAAGGTGGATGTACGGCTGATCTGCGCCACCCACCGCGACCTCAAAGAGATGGCCCACAACGGCCGCTTTCGGGAAGACCTCTACTACCGCATCAACGTCATGAAACTCGAGCTGCCCCCACTGCGCGAGCGCGGCAAGGACATTCTTGAGATTGCAGAGACCCTGCTGAAGCAACGCTGCGAGGCCCTTGGTCGCCCACTGCTTAAGTTCAGCCCCAAGGCGATCCAAGCGATTACCACCTATGTGTGGCCGGGCAACATCCGCGAGCTGGAAAACGCCGTCGAGCGCGCCGTTATCCTCTGCGAAGGCGAGGAGATCGATAATGAGCTGCTGGATATCGACCTCGAGCTGGTCGATATCAGCCAGATTCGCGGCCGCAAACCGGAGCGAAGCCGCAGCAGCGCCGTCGAGCGAAAAGAGAACCGCGCCAGCCGTGTGCGCAGCTCCGACCCGATTGAAGATCTCTCACTGGAGGACTATTTCCAGCGCTTTGTACTCGAGCACCAGGACAGCATGAGCGAAACAGAACTGGCCCAGAAACTTGGGGTCAGCCGCAAGTGCCTGTGGGAACGCCGTCAGCGACTGGGCATCCCCCGGAAAAAAAGCGCGCGCTCAGGAAACAACTGACACAGCCGTTACCGGGACCCAGCCAACGTAACAACTTGCGTTTAGTACGGTAACAAAGCCCTATAAAAGCACCGGCGCACAGAACCCCAAAAACAGCTAAGCCACTGAAAAATATAGAAATACCAAAGTTGGCACGCAGAATGCTTTTATATCGATCAAAGAAGAATAAAAACCAAAAATAAAAATAACAAAACGCGAACAATAACAATAATAGACGAAGCAAAGAGACCTGGGTGGGGAAGACATTGTTTTCCCCTTCTTCATTTTAGGGCTCTGAAAAAACCCCACCTCCTCCACCCCCAGCAGCTTGTGCTAGAATGCCCGCTTTGCCGATCAGGCCAAATCAGGACCAACGAGCGCAATACCGTGTCAGGACTCTGGAAAAAACTCACCAGCAAGTTAGGTCGCTCCAATCAGGCTCCTCACGGACCCACGGTGATTCCCCGCGATGAGCACTGTGTTTCCCGCCGCCTGATCAGCGACAGTGCCCTTAAAGTCATTCACCGCCTCAACCAGGCCGACCATGAAGCCTATCTCGTCGGCGGCGGAGTCAGAGACCTGTTACTGGGCGGCGAGCCCAAAGACTTCGACGTTGCGACCGACGCCACTCCCGAGGAAGTTCGAGCGCTGTTCCGCAACAGCCGCATTATCGGTCGGCGTTTCCGTATTGTTCACGTGCGCTTCGGACGCGAAGTCATCGAAGTGACGACTTTTCGAGGCAATCACGACGCCCCCCAGACAAACAGCAAGGCCAAAGCCAAGCACTCTGCACGCAACGAGTCCGGCATGCTGCTGCGCGACAACGTTTACGGCAGCATGGATGAAGATGCACTGCGGCGCGACCTCAGTATCAATGCGCTGTACTACTCGAGTCGGGATTTTGCCGTCTATGATTTTGTCGGCGGGCTGGACGATCTGAACAATCGGCTGGTTCGCATTATTGGCGACCCGGAAACCCGCTATCGAGAAGATCCCGTGCGCATGCTGCGCGTGGTGAGATTTGCCGCCAAGCTGGACTTCGATATCGAGGCAAACACCGAGGCACCGCTCACCAAACTCGCTCCTCTCCTCGAAGACATTGCGGCGGCGCGGATGTTCGATGAAGTGCTGAAGCTGTTTATGAATGGTCGCGCGCTGCAAACCTATGCATTAATGCAGCGCTATGGGCTCTTTGCGCCACTGTTTCCGGCAACCCAGCGACTGCTGGACACGCAGTCTCCGGCGACGACAGAACTGATTCATCAGGGGCTGGCCAATACCGACGCCCGCATTCAGGAAGGCAAACCCGTCACCCCCGCCTTCCTGTACGCCATCCTGCTGTGGCCGGTTGTGAAACAATTGCATCAAGAGCTACTGGATGACGGCGTGCCCCCCATTCCGGCTCTGCATCAGGCGGCAGAGCGCTGCCTTCACAAACAACAGCAACGCGTTGCAATTCCCAAGCGCTTCTCACTCCCGATGCGCGACATCTGGGAGCTCCAGCTGCGCTTCGAAAAGCAGTCAGGCAAACGTGCAGCCCAGCTGGTTGAGAATCGCTATTTCCGGGCCGGTTACGACTTTCTACTACTTCGGGAACAGGCCGGCGAAGTGGAAGGCCAGCTAAGTCAATGGTGGCAGGCGTTTTATGAGGCCCAACCCGACACTCGGCAAGGCATGCAGCAGCATGCGCAGGACGACAGTGATCGCGAGCGTCGTCCGCGTCCACGCCGCCGTCGACGCAGACCCCGTAAAGACACATGATACGCAGTTATATTGCCTTAGGCAGTAATCAGGGAGCCCCTCTGGCGCAGATTTACGGCGCACTGAATGCCCTGAAACGCCTGCCGGGGAGTCGGCTGACCGCATACTCCCGCCTCTATGGCAGCCGGGCCATCGGCCCTGGGCAGCAAGATTCCTACATCAATGCTGTGGCAGCGATCGACACAGCACTGAGCCCCGATGAACTGCTTACCGCACTTCAGGCGATCGAGGCCCAGCACGGGCGACAGCGGGACATACGCTGGGGACCGCGAACTCTGGACCTGGACATACTCAGCTACGGCGACCGGGAGATTAACAACGAACGCCTGAATATCCCGCACCCGCGCGCAGGAGAGCGGCGCTTCGTCCTGCTGCCGCTGGCAGAGCTGGACACGGCGTTGGCCGCAACGCTGTGCCAGAGCGCGGAACACCTGCTCCCACCCGGCGATGACGATCTTTGGCTAATAGAAGATAGCGAGCAGAACCGACATGCTGAATGAGCCGCTATTCAAATCGGCGAACCCGCCGCGCTATATTGCGATAGAGGGGCCGATCGGGGTTGGCAAGACAACCCTGATGCAGCGCCTGTCGGCATCACTGGAGTACTCTCCAGTACCGGAGGGCGCGGAAGAAAATCCTTTCCTCGAACGGTTTTACGACAACCGTCGTCACGGCGCTCTGGCCGCGCAGCTGTTTTTCCTGTTCCAACGCAGCCAGCAGCTTGGCGAACTGCATCAGAACGAACTATTCGGGCAGGGATACATCGCTGACTATCTGTTCCAGAAGGACCCGCTGTTCGCCCGCCTGACGCTGGACAACAACGAGCTGGAACTGTATCAGAAGGTCTATCAGCAGATCGCTGTGGACGTTCCGACCCCGGATCTGGTGATATACCTGCAAGCACCAGCCAAGGTATTGAAGGAGCGAGTCCAGCAACGAGGCATTGCCTTTGAGCGCAACATCGACCTTCGCTATCTGGAACAGGTTAACGAAGCCTACAGCGAGTTCTTTTTCGACTACCAGGCGTCTCCACTGCTGATCGTTAACGCTGAAGAGATCGATTTCGCCCACAATGACCGCGACTATCAGCAATTACTCGACTACTTGCTGGAAATTCGCAGCGGACGCCATTATTTTAACCCGACTTTTTTCTGAGTCTCCGCGAGGCCAAGCATGAGCAAGACCAGTATCCCAAGCCTGATACAGAAAAAGCAGCAGGGCGAGAAATTCGCCGTTGTCACCTGCTATGACGCCAGTTTTGCGCAACTGGTCGAGAACGCGGGCATCGAAGCCATTCTGGTTGGCGATTCGCTGGGCATGGTACTTCAGGGGCACGACTCTACTCTGCCGGTCAGCGTTGACGACATGGTCTATCATACCGCGAGCGTAGCCAGGGGTTGCCGCGCGCCACTGATCATCAGCGATCTGCCGTTTGGGAGTTACCACAGCCAGCAGCAATGCCTGGACAACGCCAGCACGCTGATGCGCGCCGGTGCACAGCTCGTGAAACTGGAAGGCGGCGCCTGGCTTACCGACAGCATCGAGCTGCTTAGCCGGGCCGGCATCCCTGTCTGTGGCCACCTCGGCTTAACGCCCCAGTCGGTCAATGTGCTCGGCGGCTACCGCGTGCAAGGCCGAAACGACGACCAGGCTAAGCACATTCTCGATGACGCCCTGGCACTGGAAGCCGCAGGCGCCGCTATGCTGGTACTCGAATGCGTCCCGCAGACACTGGCGGCCGAGATCACCCAGGCACTCCGTATTCCGGTTATCGGCATTGGCGCCGGACCGCAGACAGACGCTCAAGTACTGGTACTCCACGACCTGCTTGGCATCACAGCCAAGACCGCCCGCTTTGTACGCAACTTCGCCGATGGCAGCAGCAGCATTGAAGATGCCTTGTGCCGCTACCGCAACGCCGTCCTCGATGGCAGCTTCCCAGCAGCTGAGCACTGCTTTGACTAAGGCACAAAATCGTCGGAAACTGTTACTCTGAGAAACAAAAATTCGGGGTAACAAATCCATGAATTTTTTGTTACCAAGGCATTGAACGGCCATAATGATTGGGGCATACTTGCCCGCCACCGTGAAACTGGTCAGTTTATAACCAGTGTAATCAGCGAAAACACGCGCTCGGTGGAACAGGTCGCCAGCCCGCGGAATGCGCGGACTGACTTCACAGCAAACTGCCTCTGCCTACATTGCAGAGATCGAGATTGGGAAGTTAGGTGGTATGAAAACATACAGCTCAGCCGCAGCGCTCCGAACCGCCATTCACAGCGCGCGCCGCGCCGGTAAAACTGTTGCCTTCGTTCCCACTATGGGGAATCTGCACGAGGGTCATATCTCTTTGGTTCGCAGGGCCTCCCGCGAAGCCGATATTGTGGTGGTCAGCATTTTTGTGAATCCACTGCAATTTTCCGCCAGCGAGGACCTCAGCACCTACCCGCGCACCTTGGCGGCCGACAAGGAAAAGCTGTTCGCCGAAGGCGTCCAGTTTTTGTTCCTGCCCACGGTAGAAGAAATCTATCCCGAGGGCATGGACCGGCACAGCAAGGTTTCAGTTCCCGTCGTATCAGAAGGACACTGCGGAGCCAATCGACCCGGGCATTTCACCGGCGTATCAACGATTGTGACCAAGCTGTTCAATATTGTGCAGCCCGACACTGCCGTATTTGGTGAGAAAGACTTTCAACAACTCAGCGTCATCCGCAAGATGGTCAGCGACCTGTGCATGCCCATCAATATTATTGGTGTGGCAACGGCGCGCGCTGAAGATGGCCTGGCGCTGAGCTCACGCAACGGTTACCTCAGCGACATACAACGCCAGCAGGCGCCGGAACTCCACCGGGTATTGCAGGAACTGCGCGAAGCCATTGCCTGTGGCTACGACAGCTATGTTGAGCTGGAGAGTCATGCTCGCCTTGCACTGCTTGAAGCGGGCTTTGAACCGGATTACGTGAATATTTGCGACGCTCGCAGCCTCGCTGAAGTTCGCCCCGAAACGGAAGAAGTTGTTATACTAGCCGCCGCCAAGTTGGGCTCGACTCGGCTTATCGACAACGTCACCCTGACCCTGAATCCCAGTACTGACTGGGGCATGCTGGCCGCCAACTAAACTAGCCGCCAGTCAGACTGAAGAGAAAGGAACAGCGTTATGCAGTCCGTTATGCTGAAAGCCAAACTCCACAAAGCGCGCGTGACCCACGCCGTCTTGGATTATGAGGGTTCCTGCGCCATCGATGGCAAACTGCTCGACATGGCAGGCATCCGCGAGTTTGAGCAAATCCAGATATACAATGTCACCAATGGCAATCGCTTCACCACTTACGCGATTCGCGGTGAGGAAAACACTGGCATCATTTCTATCAATGGTGCTGCCGCGCACAAAGCCGGTGTTGATGACACAATCATCATTTGCGCTTATGCCAGCTACACTGAAGCGGAGCTGATTAATTTCAAGCCCCGCCTGATTTACATGAATCCAGACAATAGCGTCAGCCACTCAAGCAACGCGATTCCCATTCAGGTCGCCTGATTCACATAAAGCCGCCCCTCCGAGGCGGCTTTTTTATTTCCCCTCTACCCCCTCCGCAGCGCTTCGACTTTAGTCTAGTTGGGCTTCAATGCCCCTGCAGCAGGGAGTATCCTCTGTTACATACCCGCGCCGCCTCGACGCGCTGCCGCCATAATAATTGTAACGAAGGATGCATCATGACGACGTTTACCCCGCACCCCGTACCGGAAGAATTCGCGCGCAATGCCCACATCAACCGCGAGCGCTACGATGAAATGTATGAGCGCTCCATCAATGACGCCGATGCATTCTGGTCAGAGCAGGCTGAAGAGTTTCTCACCTGGGACGCCCCCTGGAACAGCGTCTGCGAGTACGACTTCCCCAAGGGCGAAGCCCGTTGGTTTGATGGCGGCAAACTCAATGTCAGCGCCAACTGCATAGATCGACATCTAGCCACCCGCGCAGACCAGACGGCAATCATCTGGGAGGGCGACGACCCTGCCGACAGCCGCCACATCACATACGCCGAACTGCACAGCGAAGTCTGCAAACTGGCGAATGTGCTAAAAGACCGCGGCGTATCCGCGGGTGACCGAGTTTGCATTTACATGCCGATGATCCCGGAAGCGGCGTATGCCATGCTCGCCTGCACCCGCATCGGGGCCGTTCACTCCATCGTGTTCGGTGGCTTTTCGCCCGAGGCGCTGAAAGACCGCATTCAAAACGCCGAGTGCAAAGCACTGATTACCGCGGACGAGGGCGTGCGCGGCGGCCGCAAGGTTCCGCTGAAAGAAAATGCGGACAAAGCACTTAAAGACTGCCCCAGCGTCGACACCTGTATTGTCGTCAAACGCACGGGCGGCAAGGTAAACTGGGAAGAAGGCCGCGACGTCTGTTACACAGAAGCCACTGCCGCCGCCAGCGCTGACTGCCCGGCGATTCCCATGGATAGTGAAGCCCCCCTGTTTATTCTTTATACCTCTGGCTCCACCGGCAAACCCAAAGGCGTACTCCACACAACAGCGGGCTACCTGCTGCAATCGGCAATGACCTTCAAGTATGTCTTCGACTATAAAGATGGTGAGATTTACTGGTGTACCGCTGACATTGGCTGGGTAACCGGTCACAGCTACATGGTCTACGGACCGCTCGCAAACGGCGCCACCACTCTGCTGTTTGAAGGCGTTCCCACCTACCCCGATGCCTCACGCGCTTGGCAGGTGGTCGATAAGCACGACGTGAATATTTTCTATACCGCGCCGACGGCCATTCGCGCCCTTATGGGTGAAGGTGATGAATATGTCGACCGCTGTTCGCGCGGCAGTCTTCGCCTGTTAGGCACCGTGGGTGAACCCATCAACCCGGAAGCCTGGGAGTGGTACTACCGAGTAGTCGGTGACAAACGCTGCCCCATTGTCGACACCTGGTGGCAAACCGAAACCGGCGCCCATATGCTTACGCCCCTGCCGGGCGCGATCCCGATGAAGCCCGGCTCGGCTACCAAACCCTTCTTTGGCGTGGAACCCGCTCTACTCGATAACGACGGTCACGAAATTGAGGGGCCCGGTGAAGGCCTGCTGGTTATCAAGCGCTCCTGGCCCAGCCAGATTCGAAGCGTATACGGCGATCACCAACGCATGATCGACACCTATTTCAGCACGCATCCCGGCTACTACTTCACGGGGGATGGCGCGCGCCGCGATGCTGACGGCGATTACTGGATTACCGGTCGCGTCGACGACGTACTGAATATTTCCGGCCACCGCATGGGCACCGCTGAAGTGGAAAGTGCACTGGTATTACACGAGAAGGTTGCTGAAGCGGCGGTGGTTGGCTACCCCCACGACGTTAAAGGGCAGGGCATCTACGCCTACGTCACATTGATGCACGACGAAGTGGGCGACGAATCGCTGATCAAGGAGTTGACCGCACTCTGTGTTCAGGAAATTGGCCCTATCGCCAAACCCGATGTCATTCAGTGGGCCCCTGGCCTGCCGAAAACCCGCTCCGGCAAAATCATGCGTCGCATCCTGCGCAAGATCGCCTCGAATGAGTTGGAGAACCTCGGCGACACCTCAACATTGGCAGACCCAGCGGTCGTCGATGAACTAATTGAACACCGGCACAACAAATAGCCACTCATAAAAAACGGAGCCGAAAGGCTCCGTTTTTGTTCACGAACATTCCGCGATCTGGTTCAGTACGCCAGCTCGTCCTCAGCAACGTCCATCAAAGCGTCTGCACCGGCCAGCATTGCCTGCTTGTGACTGGCGGTTCTCGGCAGCAGCCGCTGGAAGTAGAAGCGTGCCGTTTTGATTTTCCCTCTATAGAGCGGGTCGTCGTTACCATCGGCCAACTGACGCTGGGCAACTTCCGCCATCTGGGCCCAGATGTAAGCAAAAGCGATATAGCCGGAGTACATCAGATAATCCACCGATGCCGCGCCAACCTCATCGGCGTTATTCATGGCTTTTTCACCCACAGCCATTGTCACTTCGCCCCACTCTTTGTTCAGCACAGCCAGCGGCTCAACAAACTCCGCCATCGCGGCATTCTCTTTGTGGGCTTCACAGTATTTGTGAATCAGCTTGGTAAAGTTACGCAGCACCGCGCCGCCGCTTCCCATCACTTTCCGGCCCAACAGGTCCAGCGATTGAATTCCGGTCGTCCCTTCATATACTGTGGAAATACGGTTATCGCGGGCAATCCGCTCCATACCGTGCTCCCAGATATAGCCGTGGCCACCGAACACCTGCATTCCGAGATACGTCACTTCCTGAGCCGTTTCCGTGCAGAAGGCCTTGGCGATTGGCGTCAGCAGCTCAAGTAACTGCGTTGCGCTTTCCTGCTGCTCTTCACTGCCGTGGCGAGTCAAGTCCACTTGCTGCGCAAGCCAGTAAATAAACGCCCTCTGGCCTTCAATAAAGGCTTTTTGAGTCAGTAGCATACGGCGAACATCCGGATGCACCAGAATCGGATCGGCGGGGCCATCCGGGTTCTTCGGACCGGTGAGAGAACGCATTTGCAGGCGCTCACGGGCATAGTCCATCGCCCCCTGATAGGCGACCTCCCCCATCGCCAGCCCCTGCAAAGCCGTACCCAGTCGTGCAGCGTTCATCAACTTGAACATGATTTCCAAGCCGCGATTCTCCTCACCGAGCAGTACCGCACGCGCGCCATCGTAATTCATCACACAGGTTGCAGAAGCCTTGAGCCCCATCTTCTTCTCGATAGCGCCACAACTGATATTGTTGAAATCCCCCATCGAACCGTCTTCATTCACCCAGTATTTGGGTGCGATAAACAGCGAGATACCCTTAGTCCCCTCCGGCGCTCCGTCCACTCTCGCCAGAATGGCGTGAATGATATTGTCGGTCATGTCCTGCTCACCGCCGGAGATAAATATCTTGGTGCCCTGCAGGGTGTAGGTGCCATCGTCGTTGCGGGTCGCTTTCGTGCGCAGCAGACCAACATCCGAACCACAGTGGGCCTCGGTCAGGCACATAGTGCCCGCCCATTCACCACTGAGCAGCTTGGGCAAATAACGCTGTTTCTGCTCCTCTGTACCGCCATTCAGCAAGCACGTCACCGGCGCCAGCGCCAAACCGCCATACATGCTGAACGCCCAGCTCGGCGAACCGACCATTTCGCCGATCACCGTACCAATTGACGACGGCAAGCCCTGACCGCCTTCTTCCACCGGGATACTCAGCGACTGCCAGCCACCCTCACCCCACTGACGGAAGGCTTCCTTAAAGCCGTCCGGTGTAGTGACCTTGCCGCCGTCAAACTTACAACCCTGTTCATCGCCATTCGCCGCTATCGGGCCGACGACGTTCTCGGCAAACTTGGCGCCCTCACCAATCACCGCATCGACGACGTCCATATCCGGCCGCTCACAACCTTGCAGCGAAGCATAGTGTTGTTCGCTGTTCAGAAACTCTTTCAGAACGAAATTAATATCGCGCAGGGGCGCTTTATAGTCGGCCATGGCAAACCTCAACTTGCTGTATCAGATACGGGAAACCGCCGCAGCTTAGCAGATATGCATCGAGGGATAAGTAACATTGGAGGTCAACAGGCGAACAGATCGTGCGCCTGCGGGTGGCAACTGCTAGCAGGCAAGCCAGCAATAACCGTAAGCAGGTAGCAGCAGACTTCCCTGTTCGGCAACGATCTCGGCACCGCTTAACAGCTCGAACCAGCGCCTGTCGGTATCGAGGTTCAGCTCAGCCAGTGGCAGTGTTTGCTTCTCTGCGCTGAAGTTGTAAATCGCCAACAGGGTTTGCGGCGCTCCCTCGCTGCGACTTTCCCGCCGTAAGCCAAACAGCTTGTCCCCGAGATGGAGCGGAAACTGGGCAGCATTGGGATGAAACGCGGGCTGTTCAGCCCGCTTGCTAATCATCGTTTTCAGCGCATCAAAGACACGGCGATGGTGGCTGTTGCTGCCATGTTCCAGTGCGGCCTCCAGCTCGTCAGCTTGCCATTGGTGGCGATTGATCGAGCGGTTGTGATTGCTGTGAGCCACGCGGTTCAAATCATTCCCCGTCGCCAACAGACTGTGAATATAGAATGCGGGAATACCCTGCAAAGACAGCATTACAGCATGGGCACACAGGAAACGTGCTTCCTGATAACCATCTTCACCGGCGCCGTGACGGCGACGCATGGCATCAAACAGACTGATATTAATTTCATAGGGGCGATTCTCGCCATTACCCAGCGCCCGCCACGACACCAGCCCCCCGCTCTCCTCCATCAACCCCACCAGCCGATTAATCTCATCGTCATCCAGCAAGCCCTCTGCAGGCCGCAGACCGATACCATCATGCGAGGCGATAAAGTTAAAGTACGTCGTGCCATCCTGTGCCGCAGGCATCCCCATCATCCAGCGATTGAGCGCCGAACTGTCGCCACTGACCAGAGCGTTCAGCAGCAGCGGCGGCAAAGAGAAGTTGTAAACCAGATGCGCTTCGTTGGCGTTGCCGAAATACGCCAGGTTCTCGCGCAGAGGAATATTGGTCTCAGTAATCAGAATGGCATCGGGGGCCGCATGCTCTATCAGACTGCGCAGCAGGCGTACCATTTCATGCGTTTGATTCAGATTCAGGCAATTCGTCCCCGGCTCCTTCCAGAGAAAGGCAACCGCATCCAGCCGGAAGATGCGCACCCCTTGATCGAGGTAATGGCGAACAATTCGCACAAATTCCAACAGCACTTCGGGGTTGGCAAAATTGAGATCGACCTGATCGTGACTGAATGTACACCAGACGTGTCGCTTGCCATCGAGCGTCTGCACCTCGGCAAGTAAGGGGCTTGTTCTAGGCCGCACCACCGCCGACAGATCCCACTCAGGGTCCGCTTCGACAAAATAATCCTTGCCGGGGTCGCGGCGCTGCTTGAAGTTTTCAAACCACTGACTGCGGCTTGAGCAGTGATTGATAACCAGGTCGGCCATGACATCGAAGTCACGGGAAATCGCATTAATGTCCTGCCATTCCCCCAACGACGGATTCACCTCAACGTAGTTGATCACCGCAAAACCGTCGTCGGAACTCCAGGGGTAAAACGGCAAGATATGCACACCGGAAATAACCCCCCGGCACTCTCGACGCAAAAAGTCGTGAAGCGTGTGCAGCGGCCACTCGCCCTCTCGCTGAAGACTGTCGCCGTAGGCGATCATCAAACAGTCCCGCTCGTCCCAGAGATTTTTATGCGCCTCCGGCATAAAGCAGCGCTGATCCAGCTCCATCAGCTCAATCAGCAACTCCACCAGCCGCGACAGCTCCCGCTGGGGATAGATCTGTTCAAGATGCGCGTAGAGCTTATCGCGCAAATGCGACTGGGGGCTGCTATCCGTCATGCACTAAACTCGTCCAAATCAGCGGCAACGGCGTCATAAAGCGCCGTCAACAATTCCGGCTCCGCACTGCACACCCGATTCCAACTCGGGATGAAAGGCGTTTCCATAGGGTTATCCAGGAAGGCATTCCCCGCCTTAACCAGATTGGCGGCAAACAACTCCACGGCTTCTTCTTCGCGATGCAAATCCAGGTCCAAGCCGTTCATTACCGCATCATTTCGGTAGCTCTCCACAAAATCGAGCGCCACCCTGAAGTAGGTCGCCTTGATGGAACGGAAGGTTTCGCTGTTAAACACAACACCATTCGTGGCCAACTTGCGGAAAATCGCCTTGGAGATATCGATCGACATTTTCGACAAGCCACCAGTATCGTTATCCGCTGACAGCGATTGGTGCTTGTGATCATAGCTGTCCGCAATGTCTACCTGGCACAGCCGGTTGGTAGAGTAGTTGCGATACATTTCCGACAGCACGCCAATCTCCAGGCCCCAATCACTGGGAATACGCAGGTCGTTCAACACATCCCGGCGCATCGAGAACTCACCGGAAAGCGGATAGCGGTAACTGTCCAGATAGTCGAGGTAGTCGAGATCGCCCAGCACTTTTTTCAGCGAGCGGATCAATGGCGTCACCAGCAGGCGACTGACACGACCGTTCATGCGCCCATCCGCGACACGGGCGTAAAAGCCTTTGCAGAATTCGTAGTTAAAGCCGGGATTGGCCACTGGATAAAACAACTGAGCAAGCAGCCGACGGTCGTAGGTGAGAATGTCGCAGTCGTGCAGCGCAATCGCCTCGCTCTGCCCCGACGCCAGCACATAACCGAGGCAATACCAGACATTCCGCCCCTTGCCCGGTTCTTGCGGCGATAATCCTCGCGCCTGGAGACGCTCATCAATGGCGCGCAGCCGTGGGCCATCGTTCCACAACACACGGTGCGGTTGAGGCAAGCGGCTGAAAAATTTCAGCGCATGTCGATACTGCGCTTCGTCAGCCTGATCGAGGCCGATAATAATCTCATTGATGTAGGGCACCTTGGCGATCTCATCGATGATGTGACCAAGAGCCGGCCCCTCCAGCTCAGAAAACAACGATGGTAATACCAACGCCATCGGACGGTGCCGTGCGAAGCCACTCAGCTCGGCTTCCAGTGCCTCGATGGGCCGGTCAACAAGATTATGAAGTGTGGTAATGATGCCGTTCTGATAAAAATCAGCCATGGTACTGCATTCCCCTTATTGTTGTGTCTGACAGGACCGCCCGGCATTGGCCGCCCTATCATTCCGCAAGCCTCGTTCGCGATCCGGGGCCTGCGCAGTATTAAGGCATTTTCCGTGCCGCCTGCCCCTATAGCTTATAACAAGGCCAGCAAACTGCTATTCCACCCCGCCGGACCACATTCGTCGGTAATGTGTATCCGCCCTGAGGGAGCCGGCACGAGTGGCGGCTCATGGTGGGCAGAGCGGATAATCACCCCTTCATCCGCCAGTGCAAGCATGGCGACATCGTTCTCCCCATCACCCAGTGCAATGCAGCGTGGCGCAGTACACCCGGGAATTAATCTGGGCGCCAGCCAGCGCATGGCGCGCCCCTTGTCGCAGTCACCAATGATGTGAGTAAACCGCCCGCCACGAAGTGCCTGCAAGCCTTCAGCGGCAAGCATGTCAGAAAATGCCTGCCAGTTGGCATCACTTCCCTGCCATACAATCGGCTCAGAATACTCGCGCTGCAGTGCCAACGCCGCCCCCTCCGGGGGCAAGCCGGTCAGCTCGCACACTTTCGGTGCATCCATATCGGAAAATCCGGTGAAAACCGGGCCATATTCCTCACGCCAGTCTCGAATCACACGCAGAATATGCTGACGCCCGGGAGCCAGCGCTTTGACTCCCCCCCAAGGCGACGACTCCAGGCCCTCGGGCTCCGCCACCACGGCGTTCTCTGGAAAAACCACCGCAGCGCCATTTTCAACAATATAGGGGTAGGGATTATTCAGATGCTGGCGAAGCTCTGCCAGCTCAGCGGCCGTTTTGCTGGTATTAAGTATCCAGGGAATTTGCTGGTCATCCAGCGTTGCCAGGGCCTCTGCCGCAGCGGCAAAGGAATAGTTATCATGATCGAGAAGACTGCCATCAAGGTCGGTAAAAACGGCGGTGTTTGCGGTCACCCAGGACTCCCTTTGTAGCACAACGAAACAATACTGCGGTGCTCATCCATCGTCATCACCGCATCGGCTCGCGCAGGTAATACGCTCAATGCATGCCGGGTCAGGCGTTCATAATGACTGACAAAGCGGAGAATTTCAGCCGAACTCATAAAGTGAGCGCTGTCATCACCGGCACGCCGGGCCTCCATTTTCTGCTCCTGCTCTTCCCGCCAGCTCGCAACACAGTCGAAGCTTGGCGCTTTTAACATCAGCAAGCAGTCAAGCTCCGCAAACAGCTGTTGATAGCTCTCGGCAAGCTGATCATTGACCCAGCGCCGCCAGCGGCCATCGCTATCTTCCTCGGCTTCCAGTGCATTAATCGGATCGGCGAGCTCTGATTCCGCCTGCGGCGGCACCCCGAGGCACCAACCCTCCAAAATAATGACATCCACAGCGCCAACACGCGGCCAGTCAACGACTTCACAGCGATCGTCCCGCGCTTTATCGAACCGCGGCAGTGCTGTGGGGCGACCCGCGCGCAAGTCCTCCAGTGTTCCCAATGCGAGCGGCAGGTCATGCGTGCCCGGTACACCGCGTGTAGCCAACAGCGGATGCTGATGGCTACCAAGACGCAAGCGCTCACCGCGCGGCAGATAAAAATCGTCCAGCGAGAGGCAGGCAACTCGCTTGCCGCAATGACGCCGCAGATACCACTGATAAAAGGCGGCAAGGGTAGACTTACCGCTGCCCTGCGCCCCGTGGATACCCAGCACTTTCGGCGCCGACGACTCGACAGCCAACCAGCGCTGAATAAAGGGTAGAAAATACTGGTCGACCTGCTGGCAATAGCTGGCTGGCAACGATTCGCTGCGCAGAAACTCATCAATTCCGGTCAAATCCGACATGGCTTGTCCCTCCCGGTCGCTCAGTCCGCCGACACTCAGGTCACAGCGTAACCGATCTTTTTGACAGTGCGATGCACTGAGATGGGAAGACGTTAAGCAGATTTCTTGCCAGTGCGGCAAAAGGGGGGAAGGCAGCCGGACAGGAAGAACTCCAGTCCGGCAAACGATTAATGCACGTGGCCGTGCTCAATCTCTTCTGCAGATGCTTCGCGAACGTCGGCGATATTGACATCAAAATGCAGTGTTTGACCCGCCAGAGGATGATTGGCATCAACGGTAACATTTTCGTCGTCCACCGCTTTTACTACGACCAACTGTACTTGGCCACCCGCACCCTGGGCTTGGAACTGCATGCCAACTTCGATCTGGTCCACACCCTGGAAAGCGTCGCGAGGAACAGCTTGAACCAGCTCTGGGTTCACTTCGCCGTAGGCATCAGCAGGCTGAACTGTCACTTTCAGTGCATCGCCGGCAACTTTGCCTTCCAGTTCGCGCTCCAGCCCGGGGATGATACCACCGTGGCCGTGCAGGTATGCGAGCGGCTCACCGCCCTGAGATGAATCCAGCTCTACCCCGTTGTCGTCGGTGAGCGTGTAGTGAAATGCCACCACGCAATCGTTGGCAATGTTCATGGGAACCTCCCGTTAAAATGAGGCGGCAAGCATGACAGCTTTACCCGCCGAGGTCACCCCGCGGGCCCGCTGAGAGCCGACTTTCCGGGACTTTTGCCAAGCTCATCCGTGCTCGATCATCTCCTGCCCCATATCAACAATGCGGCGGCGCAGCCAGATATGGCCTGGGTCGTGTTGCAACAGCGGGCTCCACGCCAACTTCAACTCGATGGGAATGATCATAAACGGCGGTTTACGCACTGCCAGGCGAGAGTCATCCGCATACAACTTGGCAACCTGAGTAGGCAGCGTCGCAATGAGATCAGGATGGCGAGCCAAGAGCGCGGCAACTTGATAGTGGCGGGTAAACACGCGAATCTGCCGCTCGTGCCCCACTTCAGCCAAGGCCTCGTCGACCCAGCCCAAACGCTGACTGTCGCGATGACTCATACCACGACCCACACCCATGCCGGTTTTACTCACCCAGATGTGTGGCGCGGCCAGAAAAGCCTCCATATCAAAATTTTCCAAGGCTTTGTTTTCGCTGCTCATCAGGCAGGAGAAGCTGTCTCGCCATACCGTCGCCTGGTGAAATGACTGCGGCAGGCGATCAAAGCGGTTTACCGCCATATCAATCTTGCCCTGCTCCAGATCCTGGAAGGTCACGTCGGAGGGCGTGAGGATATCCAAAGTGATATTCGGTGCCTCATCCCTGAGCTTGAACAGCAAACGCGTCAGCAGCGTAGACTCGGCATAATCGCTGGCCATCACCCTGAACACCCGATTGCTGCGAGTCACCTCAAAGTCGGAAACCGGCAGCACCGCCTGCTCCACCGAAGCCAGAATATTTCGCACCTGCGGCTGAAGCTCCAGCGCACGCTCGGTGGGCGTCATGCCCTCACTGGTACGCACTAGCAGCGGATCGTTGAACAGATCACGCAGGCGGCGCAGGCCATTACTCAATGCAGGCTGAGTAATGCCCAATTGCTCAGCCGCGCGCGTCACATTCTTTTCCCGCAGCAACACATCCAGATACACCAGCAGGTTGAGATCGATACGCGATAAATTCATGATAGGAATAGCTCCGAAGGGCTGCATAACACAGGGTGATTATGCTCATTTTATCGCCAGCTCGCCAGCATTGCTGACGCGCCTGCGACACTCGTGGCCGAATATCAGACAAAAAAAGGCCCGGAAGAACCGGGCCAAGCCTCACTGACAGGAAAAAGTGGCGGCGGCGCTTAGGCGCCGTGCTTCGCCTTGAACTCAATACGACGGCGGTGGAGAACCGGCTCGGTGTAGCCGTTGGGCTGTTTGCAGCCCTCGAAGACCAGCTCGCAGGCGGCCTGGAAGGCCACGCTGTCGTCAAAATTGGGAGCCATGTTGAGGTAAGCCGCATCACCGGCGTTCTGACGGTCGACGACGGCCGCCATACGCTTCATGGTCTCCATCACCTGCTCTTCTGTGCAGATGCCATGGCGCAGCCAGTTGGCAATGTGCTGGCTCGAGATACGCAGTGTTGCGCGGTCTTCCATCAGGCCTACATCGTTAATATCCGGCACTTTCGAACAGCCAACACCCTGGTCGATCCAGCGAACCACGTAGCCCAGAATCCCCTGTGCATTGTTGTCCAGTTCGTTCTGAATTTCCTCGGCGGACCAGTTGGTCTCAGCCGCAACCGGGAAGGTCAGAATATCGTCCAGTGATGCGCGTTGACGCTTAGCAATCTCTTCTTGCAGGCTGCGCACATTCACGTCGTGATAGTGCATCACATGCAGCGTCGCCGCGGTGGGTGATGGTACCCAGGCACAGTTGGCACCGGCTTTCGGGTGACCGATTTTGGCCTCCATCATTGCCGCCATTTCATCGGGCATCGCCCACATGCCCTTACCGATCTGCGCACGACCACTCAAGCCACAAGCCAGACCGATATCCACGTTCCAGTCTTCGTAGGCGCTGATCCACGCCTGCTGCTTCATGTCGGCTTTGCGCACGAAGGCGCCCGCTTCCATGCTGGTGTGAATTTCGTCGCCGGTGCGATCCAGGAAGCCAGTATTGATGAAGATCACGCGCTCTTTGGCTGCGGCAATACAGGCCTTAAGATTAACCGTAGTGCGGCGCTCTTCATCCATAATGCCGATTTTCAGGGTGTTGCGAGCCAGTCCGAGAGCATCTTCTACGCGGCTGAACAGCTCGGCAGCGAAAGCCACTTCCTCGGGGCCGTGCATTTTCGGCTTAACGATGTACACGCTGCCTTTACGCGAGTTGCGAACACGACCGTTACCCTGCAAGTCGTGCATTGAAGCCAGCACTGTAACCATGGCATCCATAATGCCTTCCGGCACTTCATTGCCATCGGCATCCAGAATGGCTTCGTTCGTCATCAGGTGGCCAACGTTGCGCACGAGCAGCAGCGAGCGGCCGTGCAAGGTTTTCTCACTGCCGTCAGGCGCGGTGAATACACGGTCTTCCACCATGCGGCGGGTCAGGGTTTTACCGCCCTTTTCGAAACGCTCTTCCAGGTCACCCTTCATCAGACCCAGCCAGTTGCGATAGACCACAACCTTGTCGTCAGCATCGACGGCAGCCACGGAGTCTTCACAGTCCTGAATGGTGGTCAGTGCAGCCTCCAGGCAAACATCCTTCACGCGTGCCGCGTCGGTCTTGCCAATAGGGTGCTCGCCATCAATTTGAATATCGATGTGCAGACCATTATTAATCAGCAGCACATTGCTGGGCGCTTCAGCACTGCCCATATAGCCGGTAAATTTCTCAGGGCTTTGCAGGCCTGTTGTTGAACCGTCTTTCAGCGTTACCCGCAGACTGCCGTTGTCGATGCAATACGCGGTGGCGTCGGCATGACTGCCCGCCGCAAGCGGAACGTGCTTATTCAGAAAAGCTTTAGCGTAGGCAATGACTTTGTCGCCACGCACCGGATTGTAAGCTTTGCCCTTCTCTGCGCCACCTTCTTCGGAAATAACATCAGTGCCGTATAATGCATCGTAGAGGCTACCCCAACGCGCGTTGGCAGCATTGAGTCCGAAACGAGCATTCATTACCGGTACAACCAGCTGAGGGCCAGCCAGGGTGGCAATCTCGTCGTCTACGTTTTCCGTAGCAATGCTAAAATCAGCGGGTTCGGGAAGCAGGTAGCCAATGTCGCTCAGGAACTGCTTGTAAGCGGCCGCATCGAAGTTAGCGGCATTGTCGTGGTGCCACTGGTCGATCTGAGCCTGAATAGCGTCGCGCTTGGCAAGCAGTTCGCGGTTGCGGGGCGCCAGGTCACGGATAATGTCTGCAAAAGCCGTCCAGTACGCATCGGTGTCCACGCCGGTGCCCGGAGCAATCTCCTCATTGACCAAGCGATAAAGCAGCTCGGCAATTTGTAAACCACTATGCTGAACCCGGTTCGTCGACGCAGACATGGGAACTCCTTAAAACTGGTTAGCGACGCTCATTGGAAAACGGTGAAATGGGTAATCCCTCACCTAATGTAGCCCACATCCTAGCCAGCGGGGGATAATTCTACAAATTTATCCATATTATTATTGTTATTTCGCAAATGAATGAAACGACTTCAAGTCGATCCCCATAGAAAGGAAGCAGCACCTCGCATCCAGCCATTTTGTTATAACAGGTAGAATCATGATCACCAGAATTTATAATTCTCAAGAAAAATAACGATCATAAAAACTATAAATTAGGTAAATCTTAAAATTCCTCCTACACTTCCCTCCGTCACTATCACTTGTCCTCACTTTAGGAAGGGATCGACCATGTCACAGTATCAAAAAGACATCGAGGCTATCGCTAGCCTGCGCGAAGCAATGGGAAGCGGCTGGAGAGACATCACTCCCGAGTACGCGGCTCGTATGAAAACCCAGAACCGTTTCAAAACGCACCTGGACATCGCCAAATACACTGCCGGCATCATGCGCAAAGACATGGCCGACTACGATGCTGACACTGCCAAGTACACTCAATCTCTGGGCTGCTGGCACGGCTTCATCGGTCAGCAAAAGCTGATCTCTATCAAAAAGCACTTCGGCCACACTGACAAGCGTTACCTGTACCTGTCTGGCTGGATGGTTGCTGCACTGCGTAGCGAGTTCGGCCCTCTGCCCGACCAGTCTATGCACGAAAAAACCACCGTTGCTGACCTGATTCGCGAGCTGTACACCTTCCTGAAACAAGCCGACGCTTGGGAACTGAACCACCTGTTCCGCGATCTGGATGCCGCTCGCGACGCTGGCGACAGCGCAAAAGAAGCTGAGATCATTAGCAAGATCGACAACTACGAAACTCACGTTGTGCCCATCATTGCTGACATCGACGCTGGCTTCGGTAACGCGGAAGCGACTTACCTGATGGCCAAGCAAATGATCGAAGCGGGTGCTTGCTGTATCCAAATCGAAAACCAGGTTTCTGACGAGAAGCAGTGTGGCCACCAGGACGGTAAAGTTACTGTTCCTCACGCCGACTTCCTGGCGAAAATCCGCGCGGTACGCTACGCGTTCCTGGAGCTGGGTATCGACGACGGTGTAATCGTTGCTCGTACTGACTCACTGGGTGCTGGCCTGACCAAGCAAATCGCGGTTACCAACGAGCCGGGCGACTTGGGCGACCAATACAACGCTTTCCTCGATGGCGATTACATCACTAGCGCTGACGAAATCCAAAACGGCGACGTGGTTGTTAAATCTAACGGCAAACTGCTCAAGCCCAAGCGTCTGCAAAGCGGCCTGTTCTGCTTCAAAGAAGGCTCTGGCGAAGACCGCGTTGTTCTGGACTGTATCACCAGCCTGCAGAACGGCGCCGACCTGCTGTGGATCGAAACCGAGAAACCTCACGTTGGCCAAATCGGCGGCATGGTAAACCGCATTCGCGAAGTGGTACCCAATGCGAAGCTGGTTTACAACAACAGCCCATCGTTCAACTGGACCCTGAACTTCCGTCAGCAAATCTTTGACGCGTGGTCAGCTGAGGGCAAAGACGTTTCTGCCTACGATCGTGCTCGCTTGATGAGCGCCGACTACGACGCCACAGATCTGGCGGCAGCCGCTGACGAGAAGATCCGCACCTTCCAGGCCGACGCGTCTCGTGAAGCCGGTATTTTCCACCACTTGATCACTCTGCCGACTTACCACACTGCGGCACTGTCTACTGATCAACTGGCGAAAGGCTACTTCGGTGACCAAGGCATGCTGGCTTATGCTGGCGGCGTACAGCGCAAAGAAATCCGCGAAGGCATCGCGACCGTTAAGCACCAGGATATGGCTGGTTCTAACATCGGTGACGATCACAAAGAGTACTTTGCTGGTGACGCTGCGCTGAAAGCTGGCGGTAAAGACAACACCATGGGCCAGTTCGAGAACATCTAATCGGCAATTGGTGTATAAAAAGGGGCGGCAGCGATGTCGCCCCTTTTTTTTGTATCTACTCACCAGCGCCAAAACCACCGCAACACAGGGAGTTTGCAATGACCATATCCACCCCCGACCTCTGCGACGAACACGGCGACGACGTTCGCGTACTGGAACTGTCACTGAAACACTACGGCGCCATCCATCACTTTGGCGGCGAAGTGGTCACTATCAAATGCTTTGAAGATAATTCGCTGGTAGCCGAACAGGTCAAACAACCCGGTGATGGCCGCGTGCTGGTCGTTGATGGCGGCGCGTCCCCGCGTCGCTCATTATTGGGCGATAACCTGGCGGGCGCGGCGGTGAAAAACGGCTGGTCCGGCATTATTATTTACGGCTATTTGCGCGACGTAGAAGAAATTGCCCCCATGTCACTGGGTGTCCTGGCACTGGGGAGCGTACCGCGCAAAACTGACAAGCGTAACGAGGGGCAACTGAATGTCCCGCTGCACTTTGGCGGCATTACCATCGCCCCTGGCGACTTTGCCTACGCTGACGAAACCGGTGTTATCTTCGCCGAAAAAGCGCTGGTAAGCTAAACCAACTGCGGGGGAGCAACACTCCCACCCCGCGACAATGACGTCACAATAACAGGATGCACACCATGAAACTGGGACTACTACTGGGATACTCGGGCGCTAAATTGAAATTGCCCATGGACGATATCAAACACGCGGAATCATTGGGCTTCGACTCAGTGTGGACAGCAGAAGCCTACGGCTCTGACGCCGTCACTCCCGCCGCCTGGATTCTGGCTCAGACCGACAAAATTAAAGTCGGCACCGCCATCATGCAAATGCCAGCACGCTCTCCGGCGATGGCAGCCATGACCGCCATGAGCCTGGACCACCTTTCCGATGGTCGCTTTATTGTCGGTCTCGGCGCCTCCGGCCCACAGGTCGTCGAAGGCTGGCACGGCGTGCCTTACGGCAAGCCAGTCACCCGCACCCGCGAATACATCCAGATCATGAAGCAGATCTTTGAACGCAAAGGCCCAGTGGAATTCGACGGCAAAATGTATCAGATGCCAAACAAAGGGGAAGGCACTACCGGCCTGGGCAAGCCCCTGAAATCCATTTTACACGGCGACCCCAGCATCCCGATTTACACCGCCTCGATAACTCCGGCAGGCGTCGCAGCCTCTGCTGAAGTGGCCGACGGTGTTTTCCCGGTGTGGATGAGCCCGGAGAAGTACTCCGTACTGGAGCCCAGCATCAATAAAGGCCTGGAAAAAAGCGGGCGCACGAAAGCCGACTTCGATGTCGCCCCCTTTGTCGGCGTCATCATGGATGACAATCTCGATGGCTGCCGCTACTTCATCAAGGACTTCCTGGCTCTTTACATAGGCGGCATGGGCGCCAAGGGTAAAAACTTCTATACCGACTACGCCACGCGCATGGGTTACGGCGACGCGGCTGAAAAAGTACAGGATCTGTACCTGGCCGGTAAAAAAGACGAAGCCCGCGATGCCATTCCCAATGATTTGGTAGATGAAATTGCCATGGTTGGCCCTGAAGCCCGCATTCGCGAGCGCGCCAAAGACTGGAAAGCGGCCGAGCAACGCGGCGAAGTCGGCACCATGATCCTCAACTGCCAGCAAGCAGAAGCACGGGAAGTGATGGCCGACTGCTTCCTGTAAAACACGTCGCCCGGCCGATGGCCGGGCTTCGTTTTTCCATAAAAGTCGGGCAGACTGCACGCAGACCAACGGCCCACAGGACAGACCCTCGCAATGACTGCTGTTACCCGTCGCCTCGCCATGGCCATTCTGAATGGCTTTGATGCGTTTTTTGCCGAATTCAAAAACATCACGCTGGGTGCGCAGGCGCGATTCGAAGCCGCTGACTGGCACGCCTCCCAAGCGGCAATGCAGGCGCGATTGAACCTCTGGAAGCAAAAGCGGGTTATTGTGGCGGAAGCTGCCTACACCATTACCGGCGGCAGCGTAGAAAACCGGGATCACTGGGAAATCGCCAAGCAGGAATACGCTGAGCTGATTCAAAATCACGACAATTTCGAGATCGCCCAGTCTTTCTTTAACTCGATTTACTGCTACGTGTTCAAGCACGAAAAAATACGCGACCAGCACACCTTTGCCACCACCTCCGTCGGCCACCGCGGACCGATGGACAGCGACTCGATCCTGCGCCGCTATCACTTCAACGGTGAAAATGGCTCGTCGATTATCCGCCAAATGCTCGATGACTGTGAGTTCAATACGCCCTGGGAAGACCAGGAGCGCGACATCAACTTTATGATGAATGTCGTCAACGACGAATTGATCCCTCGCATTCCCCGCGGCACGGGCGACATCTGGGTGGAAACCCTGGAATCGCTGTTCTTCCGCAACAAGGCCGCCTATCTCGTGGGCCGCGTTTACAGCGGCAGTTTCAGCCTGCCCTTTGTGCTGCCGATCCTGCACTCGGAAGAGGGCCCACTGTATGTGGATACCCTGCTCTACGACCCCGACGACATCTCGATTCTGTTCAGCTTCAGCCGCAGCTATTTTATGGTCGACGCCTCCATTCCCTCGGAGTATGTCGCCTTTTTGAAACGGCTGATGCCCCACAAGGAAACCTTCGAGCTGTATAACGCCATCGGCATGCAGAAACACGGCAAGAGCGAATTCTTCCGTTTCGCTGTGGCCGACACGCTGGAAAGTGACGCTCCTTATGTCATCGCGCCGGGCATTAAAGGCATGGTCATGCTCGTGTTCACCCGCCCGGATTTTGGCTATGTATACAAGGTGATTAAAGACCGGTTTACACCGCCCAAGGAAATGACACGAGAGCATGTTAAAAAGTGTTATAGCCTGGTTAAACGCTGGGATCGCGGCGGTCGCATGGCCGACACCCAAGAGTTCAACAACCTTGCCTTTGATCGCCGCCGCTTCTCTGACGAGTTGATTGAAGAGCTCTACAAGGAAGCGCCCTCGTTGGTTGAGGAAAATGGTAACGTGCTAATCCTCAAACACGTGTATATCGAGCGCAAAATGACACCACTCAACCTGTACCTGAAAGACTGCGATGAGCAACAGCTTTACAGCATCATGGACGAGTACGGTACCGCGATTAAGCAACTTGCCGCCGGTAATATTTTCCCCGGCGATATGTTGCTGAAAAACTTCGGGGTCACCCGTCACGGTCGAGTCGTATTCTATGACTACGATGAAATCTGCCCGCTGACAGATTGCAACTTCCGCAAACTCCCCGAGCCGAAAACCGAGGAGCAGGCGATGGCCACCCAGCCCTGGTACGAGGTGAAGCCCGAGGACGTTTTCCCGGAGGAATTCCGCCTGTTCTTTTCCGGGAACCAGCGCGCCAAAAAAGTCTTCGACGAGCTGCACAGCGACCTGTATGACCCAGGGTACTGGCAAAGTCTGCAACAAAAAATCCGCGACGGCTTTGTGGCAGATGTGTTCCCCTATCGGAAGAAGCAGCGATTCCAACAGCGCGTCGAAGGCTACAACAGCCAGAGTGACTAGGCAGCTTCGCGCAGACATAAAAACGGCGCCTGCAAGGCGCCGTTTTTATGTGCAACATTTATACAGGATTAAAACTGTACGCGACCGCTGATACCAATAGAGTCGGTATCCAGATCGCCGACAAAGCTGCGTCGGAAGTCGGCTGCCACAGAAATCTGGGGAGCGACATAAAGGCGAATGCCCGCACCGAGAATCGCACCGCTGTCATCGCCGCGATCGTAGTCGGCATAGGCAAAACCGCCATAGAGGTTACCTTCGACATTATTGGTCAACCAGGTACGCGACATGGCACTCGCCGTCAGCGTATCGCTATCACCGCTCCCGCGATCGGGATCAAGATAGCTGTAGTCCACCGCCAGCACCAGATCACTGCGCTGGGAAATCGACATGGGGTGGCCAACCCCCAGACTGATGACATCGGCCTCACCCGGCTCAAAATCCAGCGAGCCAAGCGAGCCGCGAATGAAAACATCACTATTCAGTGAAAGCGAACCCCCGCCGTAGATATAGTCGCCATCGTTATCGTCCACTTCCACATCAGCCACACCCAATTCGGCATAGTTGTAGCTGAATTCCTTGGCGAGCAGCGGGCTGCTAAAACCGATACCCAGCAGCGCCAGTGGCAGGGTGATTTTCAATGTTTGTCGATTCATGAGCTCTCTCCTTTTGGGATGAAGATGCCCTTTAGACGCGAACAGAGAACAGCGTTCCCCGACAGAGATGACTTTGTGACGCAGGATTCGAAATCAGGAAAAACAGACAAAACAGGGAACTACAGCCACCTCCACGAGTCTGCCTGAACTATTGTTCAAGCAGAAAGCTTACCGGGCCGTCGTTGACGAGACTCACCTGCATATCCGCCCCGAACTGCCCGCACGCGACGGTCTCGTGGCGCGCTCGCAACCAGGCCAGCCCCTGCTCATATAAGGCCTCGGCATCCGCCGGAGCCGCTGCAGTAGAAAAGCCGGGACGGCGCCCTTTGCTGGTCTCCGCCGCCAGCGTGAACTGGGAAACCAGTAGAATGCCGCCACCGATATCTCGCAGCGATAAATTCATCCGGCCATCTTCGTCGGCAAACACCCGATAGTTGAGAATACGCTCAAGCAGCTTCTCCAGCCGACCGGCATCATCTCCCCGTTCCACACCGAGAAACACCAGCAGCCCCTGCTGAATTTCTCCCACACACTGCGCATTCACATCCACACGGGCCTGACGCACACGCTGCAATAAGGCTTTCATCGTACTCCTGACGGGTTGGCTAAATACTCAGGCACCTTCGCCGTTAAACTGCCTCGCCAGCAGTACGGCAATTTCCTCGGTAGCTTTTATGAGTGCATCGGTAATGCCGGGCTCGAAGGCAGAATGCCCCGCCTCGCGTACGACCAACAGCTCTGAAGCCGGCCAGCGCTCGTGAAGATACTGGGCATTATCGAGCGGACAAATCATATCGTAGCGGCCGTGGACGATCACGCCGGGAATCTCCGCAATGGCGTCGAGGTTTTCCAGTTGCCGCTGCGCCAGCAGGAAAACGTCGTTGAGGAAGAAATGATTTTCGATATGCGACATCGCCACCGCGCTGTGGGTGTCCATAATCTGGGCTTCCAGATCATGGCTGGGGCGTAGCGTCGAACAACGTGCCTCCCAGTGACACCAAGCTTTGGCTGCCGACATGCGGGCCAACTCATTATCGCCGTGCAGCTGCCGATGATAGGCTTCCATCCAATTTTCATCGCCTTGGCGGTGTGCGGCTTCGTCAAATTCCTGCCAGTAATCGGGGAATAAACGACTGGCCCCGCCCTCTGCATAAAACCACTGCAGGTCCTGCGGGCGGCAGAGAAAAATTCCCCGGAGTATCATCGCCAGCACCCGCTTCGGGTAGCGCTGGGCGTATACCAGACTCAGCGTGGAACCCCAGGAACCGCCGAACAGCATCCATTGGTGAACACCCAAATGCTCGCGGATGGCCTCCATGTCATCGACCAGCGCCAAGGTATGATTCTCGTCCAGACAGGCATGGGGGGTTGAGCGACCACAGCCGCGCTGGTCAAACAGGATGATGCGATACACGTCGGGGTCGAAAAAACAGCGCCCCTTGGGACTGCAACCCCCGCCCGGCCCACCGTGCACGAACAGCACCGGAATGCCATCCGGGTTGCCGGACTCTTCAATATAAAGCTGATGAGGGGGCTGCACCGACAGGTGCTGCGTTTTATAAGGTTTGATATCGGGATATAGAGCCAGCATAACCACGCCTGAGCAGACAACAACAAGGTTGCCTGTCAGTGTAGCGCAGTCGGGCGGCGCCTGCCGCACCGACTGCCTTGGCGTTTACTTGGCGGCGCGTTTGCGCTCGTTTTCGGTCAGCAGCTTCTTGCGCAGGCGAATGCTCTTGGGTGTCACCTCGACCAGCTCGTCGTCCTCGATGAATTCCAGTGCTTGCTCGAGTGTGTGACGGACTGGCGGCGTCAGCGTCAGCGCATCGTCGGTGCCGGACGCTCGCACGTTGGTCAGCTGCTTGGCCTTGGTCGGGTTTACCACCAGGTCGTTGCTGCGGCTGTGCAGACCAATAATCTGGCCTTCGTAGATCTCTTCGGCATGACCGAGAAACAGACGGCCGCGATCCTGAAGATTAAACAGGCCGTAGGCCAGTGTCTTGCCTTTGACCATAGAGACCAGGACACCGTTCTGGCGACCGGCCATTTCACCGCCCTTCACCTCACCGTAGTGATCGAAGACGGTGGTCATAATGCCGCTGCCAGAAGTCAGCGTCAGGAACTGGCCACGGAAACCAATCAGGCCGCGAGCCGGCGCAATAAATTCCAGCTTCACGCGACCTTTACCATCGGGCTCCATGTTGGTCAGCTCAGCACGACGCAGGCCCAACTCTTCCATTACAGCACCTTGATGCTGCTCTTCCACATCAATCACGACCTGCTCGTACGGCTCTTGCAGTACACCGTCGATTTCTTTCTGAACCACTTCCGGACGTGAAACCCCCAGTTCAAAACCTTCGCGGCGCATGGTTTCGATCAGTACCGAAAGGTGCAGCTCACCACGACCTGACACTTTGAATTTATCGGGGCTGTCGCCCTGCTCAACACGCAGCGCCACATTGTGGATCAGCTCCTGATCCAGACGATCTTTGATATTGCGCGAGGTGACAAACTTTCCTTCTTTACCCGCAAACGGCGAGTCGTTTACCTGGAAGGTCATGCTGACCGTAGGCTCATCCACACTCAGTGGCGGCAACGCTTCAGGGGTCGACGGCGCACACAGCGTGTCGGAAATATTCAGGCCTTCAATACCGGTGATACAGACAATATCGCCCGCTTGAGCGCGCTCAACTTCCACGCGTTCCAGCCCGTGGTAACCCATAATGGTCAACACGCGCCCTTTGCGCTGTTTGCCATCAGCACCAACCACCACAACCTGCTCGTTGGGCTTCATGCTGCCGCGAGTAATACGGCCCACACCGATAACACCCACATAGCTGTTGTAGTCCAGCGCCGAAATCTGCATTTGCAGCGGGCCGTCAATATCGACTTCAGGCACGGGGACTTTATCCACGATCATTTCAAACAGCGGCGTCATGTCATCCGCCAGTTGATCCGGCTCCATGCCCGCCACACCATTCAGTGCCGACGCATACACAATGGGGAAGTCCAACTGCTCATCGGTGGCACCGAGGCGATCAAACAGATCAAAGACCTGATCGATTACCCAGTCCGGACGCGAACCGGGGCGGTCAACCTTGTTAACGACCACAATCGGCTTCAGGCCACGCTCGAAAGCTTTCTGGGTCACAAAGCGGGTTTGCGGCATGGGGCCGTCTACCGCGTCGACCAGCAGCAATACCGAGTCCACCATCGACATCACGCGCTCGACCTCACCACCGAAGTCGGCGTGTCCAGGGGTGTCCACGATGTTAATGCGATAGTCGTTCCAGCGAATCGCCGTATTCTTGGCCAGGATGGTGATACCGCGCTCTTTTTCCTGATCGTTGGAGTCCATGATGCGCTCGGCATCCTGGTTGCGGCGGTCAAGCGTACCGGACTGGCTCAACAGCTTGTCCACCAGTGTGGTTTTGCCGTGGTCAACGTGGGCGATGATCGCGATATTGCGCAACGCGGAAATAGAATCTGACATACAGGGTCGCTCGGAAGATGGACGAATTGAATCTGTCACCTTCTTCATGGCGAGCAGATATTAGAAAGCCCGCGATTATACCTGCCTTTGAGGCAATCGAACATGCATTTGCGGCGATCTCCCAGCGTAAATAGTGATCATCAACTACACTGGCTGCGATCCATAAAAATGACATAACAGGGATTCTGCGCTTATGGAAAATACCCATCTGGTCGTGGGCGCCAACGGCTTTCTGGGATCGCACGTCGTGCGCCAGCTGCTGGAGGCCGGGAACACCGTGCGGGCAGGCGTGCGAGCCACCGCCGATCTGCGCGCACTGCAGGGCCTCGACTGCGAAGTTGCCCACATTGACCTCGATAACCCCGAGAGCCTCCACACCGCGCTGCAAGGTGTCTCACATGTGTATTACTGCATTGTCGATACCCGAGCCTGGCTGCTCAACCCGGCACCGCTGTTTGAAACCAATGTACAGCGACTGAAACAGGCGCTCGCCGTCTTCTGCCAGCACCCGCTGGAACGATTTGTGTTTACCAGCACGATAGGCACCATTGGCCGCGTCGACAACGGACTGGCTGACGAGAAGCTGGCCTGCAACTGGCAGGATCAGGGTGGCGGTTATATCAAAAGCCGGGTTGAAGCCGAGAATGCGGTACTGGAGTGCGTAAAAAACGGTCAGCTCAACGCCATTGTTCTCTGCGTTGCGAACACCTACGGCGCTCAAGATTGGCAACCCACACCCCACGGCGATCTGGTGAGAAAAGCCGCTCAGGGTAAACTGCCAGCCGTGATTGCCGGTACCAAAGCAGAAGTGGTGGCGATAGAAGATGCCGCCTCGGCGCTTGTCCAGGCAGGCAAACACGGCCGCATCGGGGAGAGATACATTATTTCAGAGCGCTATGCCGACATGGCTGAGCTATATCGCCACGCGGCACGCTATGCGGGCCAAAAGCCACCGGCGGTGGCACTGCCCTTGCCGTTGATGTACGGCATTGCGACCATGGGAGATATTGCCCGCCGCCTGACCGGCAAAGACCTGAAACTGTGTCGGCAGTCGCTGCGGCTCATGCATATCATGAGCCCGATGAGCCATGACAAAGCCATGCGCGAGCTGCACTGGCAACCGCGCCCCATTCACGAAGCGATCCATCGTGCCGTCGACTTTTTCTGTAAGCCACCAGCCACATAAGCCAAAAAAAAGGCGCCGCCCTTCGGCGCCAATTCCCTTAGGGCAGTTCTTTCAACAGACGCCCGTTGGCCTCAGACAGCGCCCGCAATACGCCTTGCTTGTAATAGGCGGGGGTCGCTTTCACCGAAATTTCCTTGCTGGAGGTGGACTTGCCGCTGAAGAAGCCCAGTGTTGAACTCAAAGCATTCACCGCTTTCGTCGCGCCACTGGTGGTATCTTCGTTTACACCGTAGGCACCGGCGACCACCACAGGATCTTTCAAGGAAACATAGCCGCTTTTACTGAACGTGCCGCCCTGATCCAGCGTAAACACCACCGCCGCTCCCGGAATGACCTGAATGCCCTGCCCCATCGTCGTTTCTGCCGACATTTCCCGCTCATTGGTGAGGTAGTTCATCGTCACATCGGACTCACCACCGAACCAGGCGAAGTGCACAGTGTAGTGAGCACTCACCAGCGGCTTACCCACTTCCTCAGAAGCAACACCATACTGGTAGGGGAACATCATAGCGCTGGAGGCTTTAACCATCTCCATTGAACTGGGCGCGAAAGTGATTGTGTCGACATTACCTACGCCCAGCACCCCTTTCATCAGCTTCGACGAGGTACTGTTGTCAAAGGCCTTTGCGTAAGGAGGATTGGGGCTCTCTTCCTTACTCACCTTATTCCAGGCCTTGCTCGCCTCCAGACCGGAACGGTTCAGCACCGTATAACCGCTGGCCGCGAGCCGCTGACGAAAGTCTTCATAGGCCTGGTCAGTAATCTGCTGGAACACGTCCTCGGAAACCCCGGTCAGACGCGCACTCATAAAGGACTTCGCGTAATCGCCTTTGTCGGCCCGGCGATCAAACATGGAGTTTTTCGCCGTGGTACCGTCCTTGTCCCGAAGGATAAATGACACGCGAAAATCCCCGATATAAACCTGCTTTTTGTCAGCGATATTCTGGGTGTTTTTGCTGTCTACACGACCGCGCTTGCTGGCTTCCGCCCCCGTCGGGTCGCCGGGACTGGCGCAAGCGGTCACCAGCGCCAAGGTAAACAGAAGCGTAATCCAGTTTTTCATGGTTATTCCCTTGCAGTGATTTTTTACCGCAGGCTAGCCAGCATCACAGCAAGGGAAAAGACCGGGTTCAGGGGGGTGGCTTACGCTGACTGGCAGTCGAGAACAATCTTGCCGGTCACCTGCGCCGCATCAATACGACGGTGAGCTTCCGCGGCGTCGCGCAACGGCATCACACAGTCGATCGCTGGCGACAGCTTGCCCTCGGCAAGCAAGGCGAACAACGCAGCGACATCGGCCTTAAATTCATCGGGCTTGGCCTCGCGGCGGCTTTGGATATTGTAAAAACAGGAGGATTTGCCATCCGGAATCAGCTTCCAGCCAAGCAGCAGTTTGAAAAACCCCCAAAGCAAGCTTGGCACACGCTCCTCACCGGTGGTGAGCTGGAGCGCACCAAATCCCACTAACAGGCCGCCGCGCTTGAGGCAGCGATAGGAACGCGACCAATTTTTACCACCGATGGTGTCAAATACCACATCGACACCCTTCCCTCCGGTCAGGCGCCCCACTTCCTCAACGAAATCCTGATGCCGATAATCGATGGGAATGCCCCCAAAACGGCGCAGCAATGCATGCTTGCCTGACGACGCCGTACCGATCATGTTCAGCCCCATCAACTGCCCCAGCTCCATCAACGCAGAGCCGACAGCACCGCCAGCGGCATGCACCAGGCAGTGACTTCCTGCAGGAATCTCTCGATAGCGAGTCAGCATCTGGTAGGCCGTCGTGTACGACAGCAACATCGCCACCGCCGCCGCAGGTTCAAGCCCATCGGGGGCGGGCACCAACTGCTCGGCATCCACACACAGGTATTGGGTATACCCCCCGATCACCGACAGGTCAGCCACAGCCTGCCCGACCCGAAGTGCGGAGACGCCCTCGCCCAGCTTGTCGACAAGGCCGAACCAGTCATAGCCCAGCGTGAACGGCGGCTTATCCTTGACCTGCACATACTGCCCCTGGCGAATAATAGTGTCAGTAAAGCCGGTTCCCGCCGTGAGTATCTTGACGCGAACCTGCCCCGGCCCCGGCTCCGGCAACTGCGCGTCCTCCACGACCTCCAGACACTCCGGCCCACCAAACTCCCGCACATCAACATGTATGTATGACATCAACCGTAGCGCTCCGCCTGTCTATCCAATGCATCTAGAATCCCCGCGTGCCGCATAGCGAGAATGTCGCGGTATTCAGGGTGTGTAATGATGTAGAAGTCACCATCGATCACGGCATCGATCACCCGTCGTCCCAGCTCCTGCGGCGACATGCCGGTCTCTACCGCCGGGGCGACCACATCATGTTTGCGCCCGTGCTGCAGGGCAGATGGACGCAGTCGGGCAGAACTTTCAATCAAGGCCGTATTCACCAACCCCGGACACAGCACCGACACACCCACTCCCTTATCAGCCACTTCCAGCAACAGTGATTCCGACAAACCGACAATGGCAAACTTGGTGGTGCAGTACAGCCCCTCCGGCGGCCCGGATAACAAGCCACCCATCGAAGCCGTGTTGACAATATGCCCCTCGCCACTGGCCAGCATGTCAGGCAAAAACACCTTCACCCCGTGGATTGCGCCATAAAGATTGACGTCAATCAGGTAGCGCCAATCGCGGATATCCGCGTCAGCCATCTGCGCCCCAACCCACACTCCAGCGTTATTACAAAGCAGGTGCACCGCCGAAAAGGCATCAATGGCCGTCTGTCTGAGCGCTTCTACCGAGGCCAGGTTGCTGACATCGACCTGCGCAGCAATGGCTTGGGCGCCACTGGCGCTCAACTCGCCTGCCACGCGCTCGGCAGCAGCCTCATCAATATCCGCCACGACCACCGACATGCCCCGAGCCGCCGCCTCGCGGGCAATAGCTTCACCAATTCCCGAGCCCGCCCCGGTAACCACAGCGACCTTACTTTTGACTGTCTCCATACTCATCCCCTCACGCCATGGGAAACGCCACAGGACCGGCGCTACCCGGCTCGCGACCTTTCAAAATGTCATCCATCCGCTGTGCAACCTGCTCCCGCGACCCCTGCGCGTGAGTCAGCACATAAAATTGCCGCTGCCGGATCGCGTCGAAAAGCTGCTCGGCCACCGCGGCTGGCGACTGCGCGGTTTCAAAGAATGCCGCCGCCAAGGCTTCCATGTCGCGCTGCTCCCGCTGGTAATCTGGATCATTGCGCACGGTCTCCGGCAGTGGCCGGTTGCGCGCCGCCGCGTAAATCTTGGTGTCGACAAACGACGGGCACAGCACACTCACCCCCAAGGCCGACCCGGCGTTTTTCAGATCGCCAAGCAAGACTTCAGACAAGGCGACAACCGCGTGTTTGCTCACGGTATACGGCGCCGTGCCCGGCGCAGACACCAAGCCGGCCACCGACGCGGTATTGATAATATGGCCACTGCCTTGAGCCATCATCCGGCTGGTAAAGGAACGAATACCGTGGATAACGCCCCAAAGATTCGCACCCAGCACCCACTGCCAGTAGTCCTCATCCAGCTCCCAGACATTCCCGCCACCCCCAACGCCGGCGTTATTGAACAGCAAGTCCACCTGCCCGCAGCTATCAAACGCCGCGTCGGCCAGGGCCTGCACTGATGCCGCCTTGCTCACATCAACCTGCCTGCAAAGAAGTCGGCGCTCGCTTTTTAAATTCAGCGATTTCGCCGCATCAGCCAACGCCAGCTCATCAATATCCGCCAGCACCAGATGCATCCCCAACTCCGCCGCGTGGCGGGCAATAGCCAGACCTATACCACTGGCCGCGCCGGTAATAACCGCAACGCGATCGTCAAATTGCTGCATAGCACACCCCATTTTTATTATTGGTCAGTAGCCACTCAACATGGCGTACAGCACTTGTTTTAGCCGCCGGATATGGCGCGCAAGGTAATCGGGCTCCACGTCGAACACATCTTGAATACTGAGCCCCTGCAACGCAGAGTGCACAAAAATCAGCGCATCAAGCACCTGATCGTCGGCCAGCGTACAGTCGGCAAAAATCTCACGCATACTCGTCGTACAGCTCTCGCTGATTCCCAGCGAGGCCAGCTTGGCCTGCTGCTGGGTACGCGGCTCGCGCCGCAATGCCAGCAGAATTTCCAACGATGCCCAGCCAATGTCTTTGCTGTGATGCTGCCAAAGAGTGTCGACAAAGCTGCTGATACGTTTATCCAAGCCTCCCTCCCGGAGTGAGGGAGCCGCCAGACTGGCATTCAGCGTATCGAATGAGCGCTGAATAACCTGCAGCAGCAAACGCTCCTTGCTGCCGAACTGGTGCTGAACCGCCCCCCAGCTCACGCCGGCACGCTCGGCAATCTGGCTCGAGGTGGCAGCCGCATACCCCCCCTCACAGATCAGCGAGACGACCGCCGACAGAATGTTTTCCTGCGTTTGCTGGGTTTTCTGTGCCTGCCTGCCGAGTGGCTGTGGCTGCGTCACTGCTCGTCTGCCTCGCCGAGTACCTTTAGTGAATAGTCGATCGCAAAACCGCCCTCAACCATGCTGCCGTCGCCGGTGGCCAGCGACATGCGCGCCAACATCACCGAGATCCGCATCCCGGCAAAAACCAGGTAATAGTGCAGTTCATCGGCGCTCAGCCCGGTCTTCTCACACCACCGCTGCACACTCTGCTCCCGTCCCGGAATACCTTCCAGCGGCGGAACGCCCAGGCCATGGCTGAACATTTCGTCCATAAAAATCCACCAGGCAAGGTCCTGCAGGGGATCGCCCATACAGAGCATTTCCCAGTCCAACAACGCGGCGACGCGGGTTTTATCTTCACTGAAAATCACATTCGCCATGCGCGAGTCCCCCCAACACAGGCGGCGCGTCTGTTCTGCCGGCTGATGTCCCTCCAGCCAGGTCAGCAGAGTTTCACAAGCTGGACTGCGGCGATCACCCAACGCCCAGCTCAGGTAGTGACGCCAGTACGCAAGCTGCTCGGCCAGACTCTTGGGAAACGTATGTTCATCAATGAACGCTTTCAGCGGCGGCCGATCAACAGGCAAGTTGTGCAGCGCAGCCATCATATCCACCCCGGCGTTCCAGACCTCCCTGCGTTCAGCGGGCGTAGACTCACAGAGCCAGCCATCCATGTGGTAAGGAGGAATATCCGAAGGAATCAAACCGGGTGTTTTTGCCATGATGTAAAACGGCATACCCAGCACCTGCCCAGTGCCTTCCAGTGCAACCAGAGCAGGTGCCGCAATGCCGGGCACCCCACCGAGCATATCCATCACCGCATATTGCAGTGGCAAGTCGTAGTCGGGAAACACCAGCGCATCACCCTGAGCCTGCAAGCGCCCCACCATGTCGCGGCGCTCTCCACCATCAACTTCACAGCTCAGCATCACCGTAATATTCGACATACCGTTGTTTTCCGGAATCTCGAAGTCACAGATACGCACCGCCGAGCCGGGGTACACCGTCTCCGCCAGCCAGCTCTCCAGCCGCTGACGTACCTCTTCGGGGTTACTGAGTTTTGGGGTGGGACGCATATCGTCGGTCACGGCTAATCACCTCTATTGCTGGGCAAAATGACGAGGGACTGGTCGTTCAACACAGCAGGGCAGCATCGCCACACCGTCATTTATTATTGGATTATGGATATTCACGTTGTGCTGCCTGACACACAGTGTGTAACAAAAAACCATTCTTGAGAAATGTTTTTATGTGATACTGAATAAAGAATCCGGCCCAAACCAATAACAACACCGGGACACACCATGAGCACAACGCAGAAAACCACCTTCTGCCGCATCTGCGAAAACCAGTGCGGTCTGCGCGTCAGCCTCGACGGCGAACGCATCACGCATATTGAGCCCGATACTGAACATGTCGCCTCGCGAGGCTATGCCTGTATCAAGGGACTGAGCTTCCAGAACATGCGCGACAACCCCGACCGCATCACCACGCCAATGAAGCGCGACGGGGAGCGCTGGCACGCCATCAGCTGGCAACAGGCGTTTCAGGAAATCGGGCGGAAAGTCCGCCAACTGCGCGATGATCACGGAGACGACAGCCTCGGCCTGTACTTTGGCAACCCCATCAGTTTCAGCCCCCTGATGCCGATCTTCTTTACCGGCTTTGCCCAGGGGCTCGGCACCCGAAAGCTCTTCACTACCGGCAGTCTGGACTGCAATAACAAGTTTCTGGTGAGCCAGCACATGTACGGCTCACCAATGGCACTGACCTTCCCCGACATCAATCATCTCGACTGCCTGATCATGCTGGGCAGCAATCCCTCGGTGTCGAAAATGAGTTTCATCAATCTGCCCGACCCGGTCCGTCGCCTGAAAGCCATAGAGGCGCGCGGTGGCAGCGTGATTCATATCAACCCGCGACGCACGGAAACCGCAAAAGCATTAGGCGAGCAATGTTTTATTCGCCCGGATACCGATGTATTTTTTCTGGCCGCCTTCCTGCGCGAACTGTTTGAACAGGGCGCCGTCGATATTCTGCGCAATGAAACCGCTGAATACGCGCACTACTTCCTGCCCGGCACGCATTTTAGCGAGCGCCCGGACATTCCCTTCACCTTCTTCAGCTTCTCCGGCCTGATGCCGGAACCGTGGTTTCAATATACCGATGCCCTGCTGCCGCCACCCGGCGACTGCCGCGACGAGAGCTGGATAATTCGCCAGCTAGCCAAGCACTGCCGCGCACCGCTGTTTGGCTCCCGACTGCTGCAGAGCAGCATGAACATCGGCGAAAAACTGGGGCAGCTACCGGGACTCGGGGCGCGACTCACGCCAATGCCCGAGCGACTATTGGGGCTCATCAGCCGCGCCGGCAAACTGGGTGGACTGGGCGCGCTGCGCAAGCATCCCCATGGCATTGCGATGCCCGCCATTGACGGCAACAGCTACTTGGGCAAACGCGTTCTGGCCCGCAACGGCAAGGTTCAGCTCGCTCCGGCGCTATTGGTGAACCTCGCCAACGAGCGACTCGCCGACAGCTATGAACAAGCCCGCCAATCCGGCGACGGCTTTAAGCTGATTACCAAACGCGAACGCTTCAGCCACAATAGCTGGACCCACAACGACCCCGCTTACATCAAAGGCAAACGCCGACAAAACTACCTGTATATCCACCCTGACGATGCCCAAAAGCTCGGCGCAAATGACGGCGAAGAGGTGGAGGTCAGCAATGAGATTGGCGCAGTGATTGCTTGCCTTGCGGTCAGCGACGATCTGATGCCCGGTACTGTCGCACTACCCCACGGCTGGGGCCACGAAATCGCGAGTGGGCTGAGCGTTGCCCGTAAAACTTGCGGCGTCAACGCCAATATTCTCGCCGCCGACGGCCCCGATGCCATCGAACCCGTATCGGGCATGGCGCAGTTTAACGGTATCGCCGTCAATATTCGGTCGACCCGGACAGCTACTGCACAGAAACTTGGGCAGTAGCAGGCTTTATGTCTACAATTCGAGTCTTTTAACCACAATAAACAAGGCAACGATTATGGCCACAGGCTCTACGCCAACATCGACCTCCGTCACCTGGGGCTCGCGGTGGACATTCATTCTGGCTGCCACAGGTTCCGCAGTCGGCCTGGGTAATATCTGGAAGTTTCCCTACATTACCGGCGAATACGGCGGCGGCGCCTTTGTTCTGGTTTATCTGGCCTGCATTCTGGCCATCGGCATTCCGGTGATGATCGCCGAGGTAATGATAGGTCGGGCCGGCCGCACCGACCCCGCCGACGCCATGACGAAGCTTGCCCGCGAGAGTAATGCACCTCGCCAATGGGGGCTGCTGGGGGCCGTGGGCATGATCGCCGGACTGATGATCATGATGTTTTACAGCGTGGTCGCCGGCTGGGCACTGGAGTACGTCTCGCAGAGCGTGACCGGCGCCTACAGCCACCTCGACGCCACGGCAATCGAGAGCAATTTCAGCTCACTGCTGGCAAGCAGCGATCGTCAGCTGCTGTGGCATAGCGTGTTCAGTCTGGTGACGGCAAGCGTTGTGGCCGCGGGCGTCACCGGCGGCATCGGCAAAGCAGTCGATATTCTGATGCCATTACTGTTTGGCTTTCTGCTGCTACTGGTCGGCTACAGTGCCATTAACGGCGATTTCTCTGCTGGCCTGCACTTCATGTTCGACACCGACTTCAGTCGTTTGACCAGCGAAGCCGTGCTTGTCGCGATGGGTCATGCCTTTTTCACACTCAGCCTCGGCATGGGCGCCATCATGGCCTACGGCGCCTACTTCCCCGGCCACTCCTCCATCGGCACCACCGTGCTGACCATCGCCGCCCTCGACACCATTATTGCTCTGCTCGCCGGCATGGCAATGTTTCCACTGGTATTCGCCAACGATCTCGTCCCCGGCCAGGGGCCCGGCCTGATGTTTGTCACGCTGCCTATCGCCTTCTCAAACATGAGCGGCGGCATGTTCTTTGGCAGCCTGTTTTTTGCGCTGGTCAGTATCGCCGCCCTCAGTTCCTCGATCTCCCTGATCGAACCCGGCGTTGCCTGGCTGGAAAAACACGGCATCAAACGCCCGATATCCACCTTCAGCCTGGCGGGTATCGCCTGGCTTGGCGGCATCGCGTCAATCCACTCAGGAACCATTTTCAATATCCTCGACAAGCTCACCACCAACATCATGCTGCCACTGGGCGGGCTGCTGATTGCCATCTTCGCCGGCTGGATCATGCAACGCGACCGAGTGCAGGATGAAACCGGCATCAGCCACCCGCGAATATTCGCCGTATGGCGATTCGCCTTGCGTTATATTGCGCCGCTTGGAATCATCGCTATCTTTTTGCATAGCCTGGGCCTGATGGGCTGGGTAATGCGCTGAGCAGCGCTTTCGAGGAGCACGCGTGAAAAACACGGCATTACGGGTATTTATTGTGGCTGGTCTGGTCCTGTTTGGCAGCCTCTATTACTACAGCGGCGAAGTGGAAGAGCACTACGAAGACAACGCCCGACGCTATCTGAGCAACGCCTTGCAACGCATCTCCAGCTGGGAGACAGATGCCCTGAAAGAAGAGCTGAGCCAGGCAACACTCAGCCATGTGAGCGACGAACAACTGGCGGCACTGGCAGAACAATACCGCTCGCTGGGGGCCTTCGACCGCATGGATGAATTGCACTTTTCCAGACTGAGCGGCGCCCTGTCACTCTTCGCCGAATCCCCCCGACTGAGCTACAGCGGTAAAATCTATTTCGAGCAGGGCGCGGCTGTCATGACCGCAACGCTGACCCTTCAGAATCAGCGTTTCAAACTCTACAACTTCAACCTCAGCCGCGCCGACTAAGCACCGACGTCAAGCGCCGACATTCAGCAGCGACGCCTGCAGAATATCGCGGATACGACCCTCAATTGGCGTCGCACGGTGCTGCGCGTCCACATGTACCAGGGTCGCGTCGCCTTCCGCCACAAGCTCGCTGCCATCGTCGGCAAACAAGGCCTGACGAAGCTGAAAGCTGCTGTTACCCAGCTTTAACAACCACGCCCGGGCGCGCATCGGGCGACCGTGGTGCCACTCGCGCCGAAAGTTGAGACCGATCGCGGCCAGCACCAGCAGGAACGGCTCGTCGCCCCAAAGTCCGTCAGCCTCCAGCCAGCGCACGCGGGCCTCTTCCAAATAGCTGAAGTAATTAACGTGATTAATATGTCCGAGGCTGTCCTGGTCCCCCCAACGGGGCTCGACCAAAACATCAAACAAAGGCGGGACGCGCTGGTAGCGCTCCATATCAATCTGACTCATGACGGACGGTACACCTTCACGTTGGTAAACCCCTGATCCATAAGGTGGGCAGCGTGCAAACGACTCATCACGCCCTTATCGCAATAGAGCTGATATACCCGCTTCGGATCCAACTCCTCAGCCCGGCGATGCAACTCGTAAAACGGCAGACATTGCACCGTATTGCGATCGAGTTTCAGCGGCTGACGCTCCACTTCATCGGGATGACGCACATCCAGAATCACCGCCTCGGCAAGGGGAATCGGCAACACTTCCACGTCGTGACTCACCGCCTCTTCGTCGGCCAGCGCATCGATATTGACGTACTTGGCGTTGGCAATCGCCCTCTCAAGCACCCCCATATCCATCCGGGCTTCCTGCTCGGCAATGCGCTCCGGACGGGCCTTGATCGTGGGCCGCACAGAAATCACCCCGCAATACTCAGGCATATTCGCCGCAAAAGCTTCGGTACCGATTTTTGCAGCCGTGTTGATGATATCCAGCTTGTCAGCCGTAATCAGCGGCCGCAGTACCAGCGTGTCGGTCGCCTTGTCGATAATCGACAGATTGGCCAATGTCTGACTGCTCACCTGAGCCACCGCCTCACCGGTAACAAGCGCAGGCGACCCCAGCTCAGCCGCGACCTGCGACGCAGCCCTCATCATCATGCGCTTGAGGATCACGCCCATCTGAGAATTTTCGACGTTCTTGAGAATCTCGGCGACTACGTCTTCAAAGGGAACAGTGATGAATTTCACCCGGTGCGAAGCGCCGAACTTCTGCCACAGATACAGCGACACTTCTTTCACGCCGATTTCATGTTCGCGCCCACCAAGGTTGAAGAAACAGAAGTGAGTGCGCATGCCACGCTTCATCACCATGTAGCTCGACACCGTGGAATCGAAGCCACCGGAGATCAGGCTCACTACCGAATCTACCGCGCCAATCGGAAACCCTCCCAGCCCTTCGTGACGCTGCTTGACGACATACAAGCGGTCTTTGCGAATTTCCAGGCGCACGACTTCGTCGGGATCCTTTAACTTCACGCCGCCCGAGGGAACATGCTGATTCAGGCCACCGCCCACATAGCGCTCAACATCGCCGGAATTGAAATCGTGCTCACCGGTCCGCTTGCAGCGCACGGCGAAGGTCTTACCTGCCAGACTGTTGCCTACTGCGTCGCGGGTCTTCTCGTAAATATCGTGCATATCCACCAGCGGATACTCGGCGACTTCGATAATGTGGGCAATTCCCGGTGTATTGACCATCACCTCCAGCAGCGACGCCAACACCGCTTCGTCATCGCTGCCGGTTTCCAGAGTAATCCGGTCCCACTCACGACCGATCTGCAGCTCGGGATCAATCGGCAGCAGCAGCTTGCGCAAATTATCACGAAGCTGCTTGATGAATTTCTTGCGGACAGGCTTGCTCTTGATGATGATTTCAGGGAAGAGCTTGACGATAAACTTCATGACGGCACCGCGGCGGAAAAGCTGCGCATTATAGCCACTCCGGGGCGAGGCTTCAGCCTCTGCCGACAAGCGCAGCGCAGTGCCCACAGGCGGAGCGCACCAAATTAGAACACACCAGCCCAACATTGGTGCACAATTTGGGTGCGCGCGCACACTTATCTCGCAAACCGACGGTTTCTCACCGCTTTTGCATAAAATTTCGGCACAAAAATATGGCACACATATTGCTGCCTTGAGTGCGAACATGAACTGTAGAGATTTCCTCTGCTCGAAAATGCAGCTTTACAGCAGTTCACAGCCGCTGTCGCTATGCGGCACAATGCAATGAACTTATAATCGCAAAGCTTCGGCCCCTTGCCGAATCGACTAAGAAGACTCTGTTGGAGGATGTCAGTAATGTCAGAGAAGACTCTGAAGTTAATCGCCGATAATGACGTGAAGTGGGCCGACCTGCGCTTCACCGACACTAAAGGTAAAGAGCAACACGTCACTATGCCTGTAGGCGAAATCGACGCCGGCTTCTTTGAAGACGGAAAAATGTTCGATGGTTCATCTATTGCGGGCTGGAAAGGCATTAACGAGTCAGACATGATTCTCATGCCAGACGACGAAGCTTCCGTTCTGGACCCGTTCACCGACGAGCCTACCATCATCGTCCGCTGCGGCATCGTTGAGCCTTCAACCATGCAGGGTTACAACCGCGATCCTCGCTCCATTGCTCAGCGCGCTGAAGATTACATGCGCTCTGCCGGCATCGCCGACAGCGCCCTGTTTGGCCCCGAGCCCGAATTCTTCGTGTTTGACGACGTGAAGTGGAAAGTGGCTATGGAAGGCGCAAGCTACGCCATCTCTTCTGACGAAGCGGCCTGGGTTTCCGGCAACAGCTTCGAAGAAGGCAACACGGGTCACCGTCCCGGCGTTAAAGGCGGCTACTTCCCCGTACCGCCGGTCGACAGCCTGCACGACCTGCGTGCCGCCATGTGTAACGCCATGACCGACATGGGTCTGGAAGTTGAAGTACACCACCACGAAGTCGGCACCGCCGGTCAGTGTGAAATCGGTGTCGGCCCGAACTCTGCCGTTAAGAAAGCTGACGAAGTACAGGTACTGAAGTACTGTGTACACAACGTGGCCCACGCCTACGGCAAAACTGCCACCTTCATGCCCAAGCCTGTTGTCGGCGACAACGGTAGCGGCATGCACGTACACATGTCTCTGAGCAAAGACGGCCAGAACCTGTTCACCGGCGACACTTACGGCGGCCTGTCTGAAACTGCGCTGTACTACATCGGCGGTGTTATCAAGCACGCTCGCGCTATCAACGCCTTCACCAATGCTTCTACTAACTCGTACAAGCGTCTGGTTCCCGGCTTCGAAGCGCCCGTTATGCTGGCCTACTCTGCCCGTAACCGCTCTGCCTCTATCCGTATTCCGTTCATCAGCAACCCGAAAGCGCGCCGTATCGAAGTTCGCTTCCCGGATCCCTCTGCGAACCCCTACCTGGCTTTCGCAGCCCTGCTGATGGCTGGCCTGGACGGCATCCAGAACAAGATCCACCCCGGCGATGCTGCTGACAAAGATCTGTACGATCTGCCTGCAGAAGAAGCCGCGGAAATCCCAACTGTTGCCTCTAGCCTGGAGCAAGCGCTGCAAGCTCTGGACGCAGACCGCGCCTTCCTGACCGCTGGCGGCGTCTTCGACGACGACATGATCGACGCTTACATCGAGCTGAAATCACAAGAGATCGAGCGCCTGAACATGACCACTCACCCTGTTGAGTTCGACATGTACTACAGCGTATAAGGCCTGGGCCTGATCGCAGAAAGCCCGCTTCGGCGGGCTTTTTTTATGCCTGCGGCAAAGACTTGCCAGCGGCGCTTTGGCATCGCACACTGAACGGAAATACCGGGACAGATGACCATGCGCCACGCTCCTACGCTGCTATTTCTATTCCTGTCACTGCTGGCTACAGCAGTTTATGGTGAGATCTACCGCAGCACTGACGACCAGGGACAAGCGGTATTCAGCGACGCGCCAAAGCCGGGCTCTACCCCCGTGGAGCTAGCCCCCACTAACACCACTCCTGCGGTGTCACCCAGCACCCAACCACATTCATTCCCAAAAGTACTCGGCCCCGCGCCTAACACACTGAACATTCAGCAGCCCGGCAATGGCCAGGTTCTGCCCAATGGCCGCACTCCCACGCCTGTCGCCGTGCGCCTTGCGCAGCCGCTCAAAGACGAGCAGCGCATCCGCATTCGCGTTGACGGCAAGGTGTTGAGTGAGGGCGCAACCACCTCCACCAGTATCCCCTTCCTACACCGCGGCGAGCACCAAATAAGCGCAGAATTAGTGGATCACAATGGCCGTATCGTCAGTCGCGACCAAGTCACAGTCATCAGTCGCTGGCCGAATAATTAACCTCGGCGAAAAAACACCAAATAAACGCGCTTCCCTTCACGCACAAGGCACCATATTGGTGCATACTGTTTTTCTATAACACTCATCGCGACCCAATTACGGGCGGCGAATAATCGCCCGACCCAGCGCAGGGCAAGGCCTTCCGCAGCCTGCCATGCCATGTGCTGGATTGTGACCCCGATTTAGGGCGCTGGCCTGGATATTGCTTTCTTATGCCCCATAACGAAGACAGCCGCGACGCTATGCCCCCAAACAATCTGCACCACCACATACTCGACAACCTGAAGACAGCCATCTTGCTGGTCGAGCCCAATCTGACCGTCAGCTATATCAATCCGGCGGCGGAGTCTCTGCTTGCGGTGTCAGATCAGCGTATCCACGGGGAAGCCATCACCACACTGTTTCACGAGGAAGAAGACACCGTCGTGAAACTTCTGGATGCCATCAATAACCGCGAGGCTTACACCAAGCGCGAGACCGTACTCACATTGCGCTCCGGCGAGGAAATCACGGTCGATTACGCGGTAACGCCGATTGTTGATACCCGCCGCACATCACTGATCATCGAACTGCAGCCGTTGGACCGACTACTGCGCATCAGCCGGGAAGAAGGGCTGCTGACCTCACAGCAAAGCAGTAAGGCTCTGCTTCGCGGCATCGCCCACGAAATCAAAAACCCGCTCGGCGGTCTCCGCGGTGCGGCGCAGCTACTGGCCAGAGAACTGGATGACCCACGCCTGCACGACTACACCAACATCATCATTGAAGAGGCCGACCGCCTGCGCAATCTGGTGGACAATATGCTCGGCCCCAACAAGGTACCCGATCAAAAGCCCACCAACATCCACGAGGTACTGGAGCGCGTGCGGCAGTTGATTGAGGTCGAAAGCAGCGGCAATGTGCGCATTATTCGCGATTACGACCCCAGCATCCCCGACATCACCGGTGACCGGGAACAGCTTATCCAGGCCGTGCTCAATATCATGCGCAATGCCCTGCAGGCGCTGAACCAGTCACCACCGGAACACGAAACGCCCAGCATTACCCTGCGCACGCGCACGCTGCGACAGTTCACCATCGGATCGCACCGCCACCGCCTCGTCTGCCGTGTGGACATTATCGACAATGGGCCGGGCATCCCTCCCGATATCGCGCAATCCATCTTCCTGCCTATGATCAGTGGCCGCGCCGACGGCTCAGGACTCGGGCTTTCCATCTCCCAGTCCATCCTCAACCACCACCAAGGCCTTATAGAGTGCCGCAGCGAACCCGGTCGAACGGAGTTCTCGCTGTTTATTCCCGTGGAGCATGAGCAATGACACAGAACAGCACCGTATGGGTTGCCGACGATGACAAGTCCATCCGCTGGGTATTGGAGAAAGCCCTTACCCAGGCGGGTATCGACACTCGTAGTTTCGAGACCGGCGATGCACTGCTCGCCCACCTGGAAACCGGCGCCCCCGATGCGGTGATCAGCGATATCCGCATGCCCGGCATGGACGGATTGAAGCTGCTGTCACGTATTGGCGACATTCACCCCGGCCTGCCAGTCATTATCACCACCGCTCACTCCGACCTCGATAGCGCGGTCGCCTCCTATCAGGGCGGCGCATTTGAGTATCTGCCCAAACCCTTCGACGTGGATGAAGTCGTCGCCACCACCCAGCGCGCCCTGCAGCACGCCGAGAAAAACAAAGCGACCCTGCCGGAAGAACAACCGCTGGAGAGCACCGAAATTATTGGTGAAGCCCCGGCCATGCAGGAAGTGTTTCGCGCCATCGGTCGGCTCTCTCAGTCCAACATCACGGTGTTGATTAACGGTGAATCCGGTACTGGTAAAGAACTCGTCGCACAGGCCCTGCACCGCCACAGCCCCCGCGCGAACAAACCTTTTATTGCGCTGAACATGGCCGCCATTCCCAAAGACCTGATGGAATCGGAACTGTTCGGCCACGAGAAAGGCGCCTTTACCGGCGCCACCGCTCAACGTCGTGGACGCTTTGAACAAGCCAACGGCGGCACACTGTTTCTGGACGAGATCGGCGATATGCCCGCCGAAACCCAGACCCGCCTGTTGCGGGTGCTGGCCGACAGTGAGTTCTACCGCGTTGGCGGTCACACACCGGTGAAAGTGGATGTGCGCATCATCGCCGCCACCCACCAGAACCTTGAAAAACTGGTGCAGAACAACAGCTTTCGGGAAGACCTTTTTCACCGCCTCAACGTGATTCGCATTCACCTGCCGAAACTGGCAGAACGCCGCGAAGACATTCCCAAACTGATGCAGCACTTTTTCACCAAGGCGGGCAGCGAACTGAACGTTGAACCCAAACGCCTGCTACCAGATACCGAGGAATATCTCAGCCAGCTGGACTGGCCGGGCAACGTCCGCCAACTGGAAAATACCTGCCGCTGGCTGACGGTGATGGCCTCGGGCCGGGAAGTCCATATCGACGACCTCCCGCCCGAGCTGCTGCAGCGCAGTGAAAGCGGAGAGACCGGCACCCCGGCCTCAAACTGGCAGGAGAATCTGCGTCGCTGGGCCGATCAGGAATTACTGCTGGGCCGCGACAAGCTGCTGGATCGCGCGGTGCCCGAGTTTGAGAAAGTGATGATCGAAGTGGCGCTGAAACACACTCACGGCCGCCGCCGCGATGCAGCCAACCTGCTGGGCTGGGGCCGCAACACCCTCACCCGCAAAATCAAAGAGCTGAATATGGGTGGCGACGAAGACGACGAATAAGTCGTCTACAACGCGCCCTCAAACCCCTGCTGCCGCCAGGCCTCGTAGCTGACCAGTGCCACGGTGTTGGATAAATTGAGGCTGCGTGCGTCTGCCATCATCGGCACTCTCAGGCAGTGATCCGGACCCAGCGACTCGCGGATATCGGCGGGCAAACCTGCCGTTTCCGAACCAAATAACAACACGTCTCCGGGCTGATAGCTCACATCGGCATAGCTGCGTTTGCCCTTGGTGGTCAGCGCAAAAATTCGTCGTCCGGCAACGGCCTGCAGAAACACCGCGTAATCCGCGTGGCGCGTCACTCTCGCCAAGTCGCGATAGTCCAGCCCTGCACGGCGCAGCTTCTTCTCTTCCAGATCAAAACCCAGCGGCTCAATCAGGTGCAGATGGCAGCCATTATTTGCCACCAGCCGAATAATATTGCCGGTATTGGGAGCGATCTTCGGCTCGTGAAGAGCAATGTGAAACACGAGGGGAATGGCCGGGGCTCACACCCCGGCAGTCATCGACTAGTGAGTCGTGGCACTGTCGCCAGCTTCGGCCGCTTTCTGCTCGGCCTGTTGCTTGGCTTGGCGATAGAGCGCTTCAAAGTTGACAGGCTGCAGTGCCAGCGCCGGGAAGCCACCTTTTACAGCCAGGGCATCAACCGCTTCGCGCACATAGGGGAACAGCATATTCGGGCAGGCGATGCCAAGCAGTTGCGTCAATGCCTCGCCTTCAATGCCTTCGGCGATGAACAGACCGGCTTGCTGGACTTCCACCAGAAACGCCGTTTCGTCTTCTTCCAGCTTAGCGGTCACTGTTACTGTCAGCGTCACTTCATACACGTTCTCTGCAGCAGGCTGGCTGCGAGTATTCAGGTCGACGTGCATTTTCGGCTTCCAGACCTTGGAAAAAACGGCTGGGCTGGACGGCGACTCAAAAGATGAATCTTTTACGTACAGACGCTGCAAAGCAAATTTGGGGGCGGTTTGTTGGGCTTGGGCGTTGTCTTGTTCAGCCATTGTCGAGTCTCAACTCCTGAAAAGGTTTATCGTTTTATTAGCCGTCGGCCAGCATGGCGTCCAGCTTGCCTGCGCGCTCCAGCGCAAACAGTTCATCACAGCCACCGACATGGGTGTCGCCCACCCATATCTGCGGCACAGTTCGCTGCCCGGTGCGCTGCAGCAAATCCTGGCGCAGGTCACTGCGGCCATCGACGGGAATATCCTTGAACGCCACTTGCTTGTGCGTCAGCAACTGTTTGGCACGCACGCAGTAGGGGCAGAAGCGGGTGGTATAAATGGTTACATCACGCATCGCGGCATCCGACTCAGCTTTTTACCAAAGGCATTTGCATTGCCTGCCATTCGCCGACACCACCTTTAAGGCGGTAAACCTGACTGTAACCCATAGCGGCCAGTTTCTTCCCGGCCGCACTGGAATGCTGACCAAGCTTGCAGATCAGCACGACCGGTTTGGATTTATCACTGGCAACACGCTCAATCTCGCCGTCGAGCTTGGCATAAGGCAAGTTCACCGAGTCGATGATGTGGCCTTTGTTGTAATCGCCCTTATCACGCAAATCCAGCAGCACGGGGCTTTCCTGATTCACCAGCGACACTACTTGATGCGGGGTAAGCTGCTTCCCGGCGCGGCGCGACTCGTGGAAGCTCAGCAACATCACACAGGACAGCAGACCGCCAACCAGCATCCACTGTTCTGCAACAAACAAGATCAGTTTTTCCATGAATTCTCTCTGAATGAGACCCGACGACCGGGCGCCAGACCGATACCGCAGCACCGGAAAGGCAGCTCCGGCGCGCGAAAAGGCCTGAGTATACACGGCTAGTCGGGAATTCTCACCACGCCGGGCGTGGTCGCTTCCCACAGGAAAAGTTACAATGGGGCATTTACTGTTCGCGGCCCTGCCCACACCTTTCATGCAAGGCCTCCACGACTGAAAACGGATTCCCGCACTATGGCTGACACACAGGCAAAAACTCCGGTGGTACTGATTATTCTCGATGGCTTTGGCTACCGCGAAGCCCCCGAGGACAACGCCATTTACCACGCCAACACGCCCACCTGGGATACCCTGTGGAAAAACCAGCCTCACACCCTGATCTCCGGCTCCGGTCTCGACGTGGGCCTGCCCGACGGCCAAATGGGTAACTCAGAAGTCGGTCACATGAGCCTGGGCGCCGGTCGCATCATTTATCAGAACATCACCCGGATCGACAAAGAGATTGAAGACGGCAGCTTCTTCGACAACGCGGTATATAAAGAGAATATCGATAAAGCCGTAGCCGCCGACAAGGCGGTGCATATTCTCGGCCTATTGTCTCCCGGCGGCGTTCACAGCCATGAGAACCACCTTTTCGCCATGATGGAAATGGCTGCCAAACGGGGTGCCAAGAAAATCTATCTCCACGCCTTCCTCGACGGCCGCGACACACCGCCCCGCAGCGCCAAAGCCTCGCTGGAACGAGCCGACGCCAAATTCGCCGAACTGGGCTGTGGCCGCACTGCGTCAGTGGTCGGTCGCTATTACGCCATGGACCGAGATAACCGCTGGGACCGCGTAGAAAAAGCCTACCGCCTGCTGACCGAAGCGGAAGGCGAGCACCGTTACGACAGTGCCACCGAGGCACTGGCCGCCGCCTACGAGCGCGACGAGAACGACGAATTTGTCGCCGCCTCGATTATTCAGGCCGACGGCCAGCCCAGCGGCGCGATTAACGACGGTGACACGGTTATCTTTATGAACTTCCGCGCCGACCGCGCCCGGGAAATTACCCGCGCCTTTGTCGACAGCGACTTCGATGGTTTCACCCGCCGCAAGCAAGCTGCACTCGCCGGCTTTGTCATGACCACTGAGTACGCCGACAGCATCGACGCGCCCGTGGCCTATCCGCCGGAAACCCTGCACAACAGCCTGGGCGAGCTGCTGGCCAACAACGGCAAAACCCAGTTGCGCATTGCCGAAACCGAAAAATACGCCCACGTAACCTTTTTCTTCAGCGGTGGCCGCGAAGCCCTGTTTGAAGGCGAAGATCGCACGTTAATCAACTCTCCCGATGTCGCCACCTACGACCTCAAGCCGGAAATGAGCGCGCCAGAAGTCACCGAGGCACTGGTCGCCGCCATCCGCAGCGGCAACTATGACGCCATTATCTGCAATTACGCCAACGGCGACATGGTCGGCCACACCGGCGTGTTCGACGCTGCCGTCAAGGCGGTGGAAGCACTGGATGACTGCCTCAAGCAGGTTACCGACGCGGTCAAAGAGGTTGGCGGCCACTGCCTGATTACCGCCGACCACGGCAACTGCGAGCAGATGGTCGACTACGATGCAGAGCAGCCCCACACCCAGCACACTACCGAGCTGGTGCCCCTGGTCTATGTGGGCAGCAAAGCCGATATCAGCCTGAAACCGGTCGGCGGTCGCCTTGCCGATATCGCCCCCACCATGGTGGCCCTACTTGGCCTTGATCAGCCCTCAGAAATGACCGGCGTCAACCTGATTAATCCGGCCTGAGGACGACACCATCGCGCCGAGCATCGTCATGCGCCATTGCCTGATTCTGCTGCTCGGCGGCCTGTTCGCCTGTGCCGCCATGGCGGAAGATTCTGCCGACACCCGCCGTCAGCTCGACGCGTTGAACAAGCAGATCGGCGTTCTGAAGCAGAATATCGGCCAGACCCAAAAAGCCAAAAGCCGGGCAGCCCGAGAACTACAGGACGTTGAAACAGAAATCGGCAAACTGGCTGCCAAACTGCACCGCACCCGGCAAGAACGCGACAAGCGCCAGCAACGTTTGGGCACACTGGAACGCCAGCAGGGGGAACTGCGCAACAAGCAGGGACGCCAGAAAGCCCTGATCGCCGAACAGATTCGCAGCGCCTATGTACAGGGTCGCGAAGGCCAGCTGAAAATGCTGCTTAACCAGGAAGACCCACAATCCCTCAGCCGCCTGATCAGCTACTACGACTATGTGAACAAGGCGCGCAGTCAGCAGCTCCGCGAATACCAGAGCACACTGACGGCACTGAGCGAACTGATCCCCGAAATCGCCGAGGAAACCGAAGCCCTGAGTGATACTGAAAAGCGCCTCGCCCAGCAGCAGGAGCAACTCAAGGTGCAGCAGCAACAGCGCGAACGCAGCCTCGCCAAGCTTGATCGAGAACTCAGCGGCCAGCAGCTCGATCTCGGCGCCCTCGACAAAGAACGCAAGAACCTGGAAGGCGTGCTTGAAGCGATTGAGCGGGAAATTACCAATATCGCCATTCCCGACAACTACCGTCCCTTCAAACAGATGCGCGGCGCCATGCCCTGGCCGGTGGCCGGCAAACGTCTCAACCGCTTTGGCGCGCCCCGCCAAGGCAGCGCCATTCGCTGGCAAGGCATTCAAATTGCCGGGACTGAAGGCGACGCGGTACGCGCCATTCACAATGGCCGTGTAGTCTACGCCGACTGGCTGCGCGGAGCCGGCCTGCTGATTATTGTCGACCACGGCAACGACTACCTCAGCCTCTACGCCCACAACCAGAGCCTGCTTCGCAGTGAAGGTGACTGGGTGCGCGGCGGTGAAGCCATCGCCACCCTTGGCAACAGTGGCGGCCTGCGTCAGAACGGTCTCTACTTTGAAATCCGCTACAAGGGTCGCCCCACCAACCCTGCCTCGTGGTGCCGCTAGGCGACAAGCCACGGCCAAGCCCGCTACAATGAATCCATTCAACCGGCCGCGCCCTGCGCCGCCCTGTGTAAAGCCGTATTGGAAACCTGAAATGCCGCGTCGACTTCGCCAGATACTCGCCCTTCAATTTGTGCTGCTCGCCCCGCTGGGATTCGCCGACACCGACAGCAGCGATGCCGAGCAACAGGGCGCCTTACCACTGCAATCCCTGCGCAACTTCGCCGACGTGTTCAATCAGATTCGCCGCGCCTACGTGGAAGAGGTCGACGACGAAACCCTGCTGGAAAATGCCATTCGCGGTATGCTCAGCGGCCTCGACCCCCACTCCGACTATCTCGATCCGGACTCCTTCGACACTCTGCAAAGCCACACCACCGGCGAATTCGGCGGACTGGGCATTGAGGTCGGTATGGAAAACGGCTTTATCAAGGTCGTCGCCCCTATCGACGACACCCCTGCCCAGAAAGCGGGGATCCAGCCCGGCGACCTGATTATTCAAATCGACAAACAACCCATCAAAGGCCTCAGTCTTCAGGAAGCCGTGGCCCTGATGCGCGGCCCGAAGGGCAGCAGCGTGCGTCTGCATATTCTTCGCGAAGGCGTGAAAGCGCCGATTGAACTGGACCTGAAGCGCGACATCATTACGGTGGCCAGCGTGCGCGGCGAAATGCTGCAACCCGGCTACGGCTATCTGCGCATCTCTCAATTCCAGAGCCGCACCGGCGAGGATCTGCGCAAAGAGCTGAAAAAGCTCAAGGCCAGCCGCAGCGGTTTACAGGGCTTGGTACTCGACCTGCGCAACAACCCGGGCGGCCTGCTGCAAGCCTCGGTGCAGGTAGTGGACACCTTCATCGATGAAGGTCTGATTGTGTACACCGAAGGGCGCCTGCCCAATGCCTTCAGCCGCTATATGGCCAGCCAGAGCAGCCCGGCTGACACGACACCGCTGGTCGTACTGATTAACGGCGGCTCTGCCTCGGCCTCCGAGATTGTTGCGGGCGCCCTGCAAGACCACCGCCGCGCCATCATCCTCGGCACGCAAAGCTTCGGCAAAGGCTCCGTACAAACGGTGTTACCGCTGTCGGAGGAAAGCGCAATCAAACTGACCACCGCCCGCTACTACACTCCCGGCGGACGCTCCATTCAGGCACAGGGAATCATCCCCGATATCGTCGTTGATCGCGCTCGCATTGAATCACTGGGCGAAGAAGATCGTGTGACCGAAGCCGACCTGGCCCGCCACCTCGGTAACGAAGACGGCAAGGAGAGCAACGGCGACAACCGTATGATCGACAGCGCCGCCAGCGAACTCGCCGCAACCGACAACCAGCTCTACGAAGCCCTGAACCTGCTAAAGGGGCTGAATATCATGTCGGCCAACAGCCAGCAACTGGCCAAGCGCCGGCTGCAAGACTCGCAGCCACAACAGACGGAAGATTAGTGCCCGAAGACAGGTGCGTTAAGGAAGACGAGCATGAAGATAATGATCATTGGTGCCAGCCGCGGCTTGGGGCGCGCACTTTTCGAGGGACTTGCCGAGCCCGGCAACACAATGATTGGCGTGTCTCGTTCACTGCCTCGCGATCTAAAGCTCCCCCGGGGCGCATACCAGCAATGGATATACGCTGACTTCAGCAGTCCCCGTACAGCGGTGCAACATATCGAAGCGGAAAGCCCGGACACATTGGATACACTGATCTGTAACATCGGCATCTGGGAGAAAACGGCGTTTAGCGATAACTACGCATTTTTGCAGCAGACTGACGATGAGACCATCTCATTGGTAGACGTGAACATCACCAGCATACTGCTTCTACTCAAACGCCTTATTCCCAAGCTCCTGAGCAGCAATAGCGCCAAGCCTCAGATACTGCTCACCGGTTCGACATCTGGCTTGCGACAAAGTGGTCGCCCCGAAATGGCCTTCGGTGCATCCAAAACTGCTCTAAATGGAATTGCCGACGCGCTCCGGGAGAACTTTCGAGAAGAACAGCTGGCGGTTACCTCTTTGCAACTCGGCTATCTCAACACGGATGATGACCTATCGGTACCGAGAGACACCGCAGCGCATAACGGTAATGGCGAATTGATTCCTGTCCACGACGTTGTCAATCTCGTCAAAACATTGCTGACGCTATCCGAAGCGTCATTTGTCCGCGAACTGGTTCTTCCCGCAATCAAGGATCCACGTTTCTAGCCCCGCCTTAACAAAGGGGCTAGAAAGAGGAAAGGAAGGAAAGGAGAAAAGTAAAATGAGCGAGCTCTTTAACTTTGGTCAGCAGATTCTAGCCAGCCAACCCTTCAGCGCATTACTGGGAACAGAGCTCACGACCTTTGAGCCTGGCAAAGCGGTACTGTCACTGACCGTGCGCGATGAGCTCAAGCAGCAGCACGGCTTCGTACACGGCGGCGTGCTAAGTTACCTTGCCGACAACGCCCTGACCTACGCGGGTGGATCAATGCTCGGCGATTCCGTTACCTCCGAATACAAAATCAACTATCTGCGCCCGGCGATTGGCGACCGTCTCATTGCAACCGCTACCGTTATTTCGTCGGGGAAAACCCAGGCGGTTTGCCAGTGCATTGTCTCCGTCATTGGCGAACAGGGTGAGCGCGACGTCGCGGTTGCACAGGGCACCATCACCAAGGCAGCGCCCAAGGCCTGAGCTTACAGGGATGGCGCGCTGATGAGTGATTTCTCCAGCGCATTGACCACACCCTGGCCCAGCGGCAGCAGGAAGATATCGCCGTCGCTGACGCCATCCATCGATACACCCAGCAGATAGCGCTCGCTCACTACGTATTCTTTTTCCGACTTATAACTCACCGACGTATTCCAGAAGCGCTCATCCGCCTCGTTTACCCCGACAACCTGCAAAGCCAGCTTGGGCGTCACCCGGACCACCAGTTGCTCCAGTACGCCGATCCCCGCACGGGTGATATCGCTGGAGGGGTAGGACAGATAGCCGTAGAGGTTCATATAAGCTCGCCCTTCAACCACCGGGTACTCAAAGCGAATCGCCGTCAGCTCATTGTCTTTGCCATACACCATAACCAGCTCCGACTCCCCCGCCTGCATTAGCGGTATTCCCGACGCTTCCCTTACACCGCCGACCACAATGCGCTCAAACTGACGCAACTGGGCATCAATCGCTGCCGATGCCTCCTCGTCCAGCGCACGGCTTACCGCCTGAAAAATTCGCTGCACTTCGTTGATGCGTCGCTGATCCTTGTCGTCCGACTCAGTCAGCTCATTCAGCGACTGAAAATCCACCGTCAGGCTGCGCATCTGCACATCCCCCTGGTAATTGTGGGTCAACGGTTGATTGGCACAGGCCGCCAGCAACAGCGTGGCGAATGCGAGTAAGGCTCGCAGCATGGTGGTTTCCTCAGGAGGATGATCACGCCGGGGTGGCGCGGATATGCGGAAATAATAACGCAGTGGCGATATTTGGGAAGTAGCTGACTGTCGATAAAACTAGTGTTTTAACGACTCCCAGCCTGTCAGCAAGAGAAAGGACGTTGAGCAACTCACTCCCCGCGATCGATCTCCATTTCCGAATCGGAAAACTCCACGCTGTGACTGAGGCGCATTCTGACGATCATATTGCTGCTGGAATCCGCGGAGTCGATGGCGGTGTCTTTGGAAATTTTGCCGTCTTTAAACAGCGTAAACAGAGCATCATCGAAGGTCATCATGCCCGCATCCTTACTCTGCTCCATGGCGCTTTTTATGCCATCGACATCGCCCTCTTCGATCAGTTGGGAAATAAAGGGCGACTGCAGCATCACTTCAACGGCGGGAACGCGTTTGGCGTCAACACCCGGCACTAATCGCATGGCGACCACGCCTTTAAGGTTTAACGCCAAGTCGGCGAGCAATTGGCGATGAGCGGTATCAGGGAAGAAGTTGATGATGCGATTCAACGCCTGGTTGGCGTTATTGGCGTGCAGCGTGGCCAGACATAAGTGTCCGGTTTCGGCATAGGCGATCGCATGCTGCATGGTTTCCCGGTCACGAATTTCGCCGATCAATATCACGTCGGGCGCTTCACGCATGGCATTGCTCAACGCCGCCGAGAAACTTTCAGTATCCAGCCCGACTTCACGCTGATCGACAATGGATTGCTGGTGGGAATGCAGGAATTCGATGGGGTCCTCAATACAGAGAATATGGCCTGACTGTCGGCGATTGCGGTAGTCAATCATCGACGCCAATGTGGTGGACTTACCAGAACCCGCCGCGCCCACGACCAGCACCAGACCACGATTAAGGCCGATCAGCTTTTTCATAATCGGCGGCAGTGACAGGGCATCCAAACTGGGGATGATGCTTTTGATATAGCGCACCACCATCGATACTTCACCGCGCTGCCGATAGAGGTTGAAGCGAAAGCGGCCAATGTCATCAAAGCTCAGAGCGAAGTTGAGCTCCATAGTGCGCTCGAAGGTTTTTTTCTGGTCGTCAGTGAGAATCGAGTAGGCCAGCTCTTTGGCCTGGCTGGGAGCCAGTGGCGACTTGCCTACCGGGTAACTGACGCCTTCAATTTTTATATTCGGCGGCGCGCCGGTACTGAAGAACATGTCCGAGGCATCTTTCGACACCATCAGCAGCAGATAATCCACCAATCCCTGAGTCATGCACCCCTCCAGTTCTATAACGGCCTGGCACTCGCTATACCGCGACGGAAAAGACCGTCGCAAAAATTGCTATCAGACTCGCCCATTAGAAACACAGCGGCCTACAGACATCAATCCGTAGAGGCCGGTAAGTCAGAGAGGGGGAATATTGCGCCGCCGCAAACCGGCGGCACAGGCTTACAGGCGGACTTCGACGCCGCGCTCGGCCATATAGGCCTTGGCTTCGGGAACGGTGTGTTCGCCAAAATGGAAGATGCTGGCAGCGAGCACCGCATCGGCGCCGCCTTCGGTCACGCCTTCTACCAAGTGGTCGAGGGTGCCGACACCACCGGAGGCAATCACGGGCACAGGCACGGCATCGGCGACGGCGCGGGTCAGCGCGAGATCGTAACCGGCCTTGGTGCCATCGCCGTCCATGCTGGTCAGCAGCACTTCACCGGCGCCGAGCTCCACCATTTTCACCGCCCACTCCACGGCGTTAATGCCCGTGGGTTTACGGCCGCCGTGGGTAAAGATTTCCCAGCGCGGGCTGCCATCGGCGTTGTCATCCACGCGCTTGGCGTCGATGGCAATCACAATGCACTGCGAACCAAAACGCTCAGCGGCCTCGCGCACAAATTCAGGGTTGTGGATGGCCGCCGAGTTGATGGCGACCTTGTCGGCCCCGGCATTGAGCATGGCGCGAATATCTTTGATCTCGCGAATGCCGCCGCCAACCGTTAGCGGAATAAACACTTCGGCAGCAATCTGCTCCACGGTATGCACGGTAGTCTCGCGCTCTTCGTGGGTGGCGGTAATGTCGAGAAAGGTAATCTCGTCGGCGCCCTGCTCGTTGTAACGCTTGGCGACTTCCACCGGGTCACCGGCATCGCGAATACCGACAAAGTTCACGCCTTTCACCACGCGGCCTTTGTCCACATCCAGACAGGGAATAATGCGTTTTGCCAGAGCCATCTGCCTTACCCTCGATTACTGACCGTCGCAGAAGCGCTGCGCTTCCGCCAAATCCAGCTCGCCTTCGTAAATCGCGCGCCCGGTGATGGCACCGAGAATGCCCGCTTCGGCCACTTTTTGCAGCGCACGAATGTCGTCCATATTGGTCACGCCACCCGAGGCAATCACCGGCAGACTGGAGGCCTGCGCCATGGCAACCGTGGCGTCGACGTTCACACCCTGCATCATGCCATCGCGGCTGATGTCGGTGTAAACGATGGAGGACACGCCGTCCTGCTCAAAGCGCTTGGCCAGCTCGGTGGCCTGAATATTCGACACTTCCGCCCAGCCGTCGGTGGCAACCAGACCGTCTTTGGCATCCAGCCCCACAATCACTGCACCGGGGAATTCCTTGCAGGCTTCAGTGACGAAATCCGGCTCCTTCACTGCCTTGGTGCCGATAATCACGTAGTTCACACCCGCCGCCAGGTACTGTTCGATAGTGTGCAGCGAGCGGATACCACCGCCGATTTGAATGGGCAGATCGGGATAGGCTTTGGCAATCGCCATGACCGCCTCACCGTTGACGGGCTTACCGTCGAAGGCACCGTTCAGGTCGACCAGATGCAGGCGACGCGCACCCTGTTCCACCCAGCGGGCAGCCATTTCTACCGGGTCGCTGCCGTACACCGTGGCGTCGCCCATTTCACCCTGGCGCAAGCGCACACACTGGCCGTCTTTCAGATCGATAGCGGGGATAATCAACATAATTCAGAAACCTTGAAATACTTAGGAGACGGGCCGGAACACGGGCTGGCCGCCATCCCAACGCAGGAAATTGCTCAGCAGACGCAAACCGGTATCACCGCTTTTTTCCGGGTGAAACTGTACGGCGAAGACGTTCTCACAACTCAGCGCAGCGTGAATCTCTACGCCGTAGTCGGCAGTCGCGGCCACGTAATCGTCGGCGTGAATATAGTAGCTGTGCACAAAATAGAAACGGCTGTTGTCCTCGATGCCGTCCCACAGCGGGTGGTCGATGGTCTGCTTCACCGTATTCCAGCCCATGTGTGGCACTTTCAGCCGCTGGCCGTTGGCGTCTTTCAGATCATTGCCAAAAAACTTCACGGTACCGGGCAGCACGTCTAGGCAGTCGACGCCGCCGTTTTCTTCGCTGCGCTCCATCAACGCCTGCATGCCCACGCAAATACCCAGCATGGGTTTAGAAGCCGCGACTTCCTGCACCAGCTCGTCGAGGCCGCGATTTTTCAGCTCAGCCATACAATCGCGAATCGCGCCCACGCCGGGGAAAATCACCCGATCAGCGGCCAGAATAGTCTCGGGGCAGTCGGTAACCTGCACCTCAACGCCATCGCCTACTTTGTGCAGAGCGCTGGCAACAGAATGCAGGTTGCCCATGCCATAGTCGATGACGGCAACAGTCGATTTACTCATGCGTGATTCTCGCTCTTACAGACAGCCCTTGGTCGACGGGGTGATGCCCGCCATGCGCTCATCCACCGACAGCGCCATGCGCAGCGCACGGCCGAAGGCTTTGAATACCGTCTCCGCCTGGTGGTGAGTGTTAGTGCCGCGCAGATTGTCGATGTGCAGCGTCACCTTGGCGTGGTTGACGAAGCCGTGGAAGAACTCGGAGAACAGATCCACGTCGAAACCGCCCACGCTGGCGCGGGTATAGGGCACGTGGTACTCGAGACCGGGACGGCCGGAGAAGTCGATCACCACCCGCGACAGGGCTTCGTCCAGCGGCACATAGGCATGGCCGTAACGGGTAATGCCTTTCTTGTCGCCCACGGCTTCGGCAAAGGCCTGACCCAGGGTGATACCAATATCTTCCACGGTGTGGTGATCGTCGATGTGCAGGTCGCCCTTGGCATTGACGGCCAGATCGATCAAGCCATGGCGGGCGATCTGATCCATCATGTGATCCAGAAACGGCACGCCGGTCTCAAAGCTGGACTGGCCGGTGCCATCCAGATTGATGCTCACGGTAATTTGCGTTTCGAGGGTGTTGCGGCTGATTGTCGCCTTGCGCTGATTCATCGACGTCTCTACAGAAGATTGCGTACAATGGCGCATTATAGAAAATTCCCCCCCTGTATGACAGCCAACTGAGTGCGGATAAATGCCCGTATATTCTGAATACCTCCGCGAGCCTACGCAGCAGGATCAAGACGCCCTGGCGAAGCTCTACCCCAATGACGCCGAGACGCTGATTGACGCCGCCAAACAGGGCCGCCTGCTGCTGATTGGCGGGCGCTTCAACGGCAGCCTGATCTCGGCGCTGACACTCACCCCGATCCACGGCGGCGATTACGAGCTGGCGCGCCTTACAGTGCGCGACATCACCCGCCGGCGCGGTACCGCGCGACAATTGCTTATTCAGTGCATGAAAGACCTGCCCGATGACTTACGCAGCATGTCTGCCGACATCAGCAAAGCCCCTGAACTGAGCAGCCTGCTCACCGAGCTGGGCTTTGAAAATCTCGGCCACTGCTGGCAATGGCAGCGCCCGCAATCGTGAGCGACAGCTTCAGCCAGCGCCTGTTGCGCTGGTTCGACCAGCACGGACGCAAAGACCTGCCCTGGCAGCAAGACATCAACCCCTACCGGGTGTGGGTGTCGGAAATCATGCTCCAGCAAACCCAGGTCGCGACCGTCATTCCCTACTACCAGCGCTTTATGGCGCGCTTCCCGGATGTGGCGTCGCTGGCTGCCGCCCATATCGACGAGGTGCTGGCCCTGTGGACCGGGCTGGGCTACTACGCCCGCGCCCGCAATCTGCACCGCGCCGCCCAAACCGTAATAAGCGACTGGGAGGGAGTGTTCCCCAGCCAGCAGGACGATATACAAACCCTGCCCGGTATCGGCCGCTCCACTGCGGCCGCCATTACCAGCATCGCCTGCGGTGGCAGCGCCGCCATTCTCGATGGCAACGTCAAACGCGTACTCAGTCGCCACGCCGCCATCGATGGCTGGCCTGGTAAACGCGAGGTCGAACAGCAGCTCTGGGCGCTGGCGGAACAATACACGCCCAGCGAGCGCACAGCCGACTACACCCAGGCGATTATGGACCTCGGCGCCACCCTCTGCCGCCGCAGCAAACCCGACTGCGAGCGCTGTCCGGTGGCCGACGACTGCAAGGCCAAAGCCATGCAGCGTCAGAGCGACTACCCCGGCAAAAAGCCGCGCAAAACCCTGCCGGTAAAGCGCACCCACATGCTGCTGATTGAAAATCCGGCCGGGGAAATCCTGCTGGAAAAGCGCCCCGCCAGCGGTATCTGGGGCGGCCTGTGGAGCCTTCCGGAAGTGGAGGACGATGGCGATATCACCGACACGCTGGAGCGACTCATCGGCTTCGAGGCACCGCCGCAAGCCCTTGGCGAGCTGCGCCACACCTTCAGCCACTACCACCTCGACATCCAACCCCAGCACATCCGCCTCAGCCGCGAACCGGCCCGCATCATGGAAGCCGACCGCCAGCTTTGGTATAAGGGTGCCCAACATCAGCCATTGGGGCTCGCCGCCCCGGTGAAAAAACTGCTCGACAGCCTGCTGCAAAACGATTTATTTACGGACTGATCACCATGACCCGCACCGTCTTCTGCAAGAAATACCAGCAAGAACTCGAAGGCCTCGACAAGCCCCCGTACCCCGGCGCCAAAGGCCAAGACATCTTCGAGAACGTTTCCAAGAAAGCCTGGGAAGAGTGGCAGTCCCACCAGACCATGATCATCAATGAGAAACAACTCAGCATGGTCGACCCCAGCGCCCGCAAATTTCTGCAGGGCGAAATGGAGAAATTCTTCGCTGGCGAGGATTTCGAAAAGGCCGAAGGCTACGTGCCCCCCAGCGAGTAAGTCACTGTTTTAAGGGGCTTGACTCCCCGAAACGGAACAGGTTTAATACGCGCCTCTTGCGACGCTCATCAGCAGCGACGCCTATGCCCAGATAGCTCAGTCGGTAGAGCAGTGGATTGAAAATCCTCGTGTCGGTGGTTCGATTCCGCCTCTGGGCACCACTTAACCCCATGATATTTCTAGACTTTTAAAAATCCCCAGCATAGTTGCGATGTGGCAATGCCGCCATTTTGGACCAATCTTGGACAAATGCGCGCCGCTCACACGCTAACTATGTTCCGCCCTCTCCCACTGTCTTCTCGAAACCTTCCGACGGGAGAGACAGGCATTGAAATTTTTTGGCTCTATCGACAAACGGGGTTCTCGCTACCGAGCGCGGGTGACGCAACAAGGGCGGCGAATTAGCAGAAGCTTTGATACCGAAGAAGCGGCCACACAGTGGCTAAATCAGCTTGCCAAAGCCGCCCGCACCAACCGCTTTGACGCCGCATTACGGGGCGCCACCATCACGGTTGGCGAACTGCTCAATGTCTTCATTGAGCAAAAATCCGAAGAGTGGAAGCCCAATACTCGGCGCACCACCACCTCAAAAATTCGCTCGTTGCAGGCACAGTACCCAGATTTGTTAGACATTCCTGCGGACTCCTTCTGCACAAGCCACGTTGCCGAGATGGTTAACCGACTCCGCAAGGCACATCCACCCGTAGCAGCCGCCACGATCAAGCAAAATGTCGGCTTTATTCGCACTGCCTATAATCTGGCCAATGCTCGACTGGGCTTCAATCTCGACAACCCCGTAAAACCTGGCTGTCTTCCCAAAGTAAACAATGCCCGAGACCGACGCCTGCTCCCCAACGAGGAAGAAAAGCTTCTGGAAGCCTGCGCTAAGTATGAAACAGACACTCGGTGCACAACCCCAATAGGCCTAATAGTACGCTTTGCACTGGAAACCGCTATGCGGCAGGCGGAAATCGCCCAACTGCGCTGGCAAGATATATACAAAGACCCACAACTGGGCGTCACGTTCGTCACGGTAGACCGCAAGTTCTCGAAGAACAATGATGCGCGGAAATTCCCCCTTTCGTACAAATTAGCTCAGGAGATAATATCGCTGCGAAGCGAGAATACAGAGGTAAGCTCCCGCGTGTTTGGCAGCAATGCACCCCAGATCCGGCAAGCATTTGAACGAAGTGCAGCGAGAGCCAAGTTAGAGGGGCTTCGATTCCACGATCTTAGGCACGAGGCAACCAGTCGCTTATTCGAACGGCACCACCTTGAGCCCCATGAGGCCCAACTGATTACTGGCCATCGAACCATCGCCATGCTAAATCGATATACACACCTGAACGCACAGCACTTACTCGGAAAAATGCGGAATGTATTGCCACCCGCATCGTAGATGCGTATTCCAATATAGATAACCAGGCAGCCTGCATGGTTAAAAATTAGGGCGACGCAGCCCTCAGCAAGGCTAACGAGCCGCCCGGCAATTTCGAGCCTTTCTCGAAGCCGACGCTCTTTTTGGCATCGTTGATATCCAGGATTCAACGTCCGACCGCAACCAGACCCGGCACCGGGGAGAAAGCTCCCGATACGGTGGAAACGGCCCACCTCTCACTATTCGATTGGTTAGTGACTGAGGGGCAATACCAAGCAGCGCGGCGACTTCGTCTCGATTCAGAATTTCTTCCGTAGGCACTGTATATCTCCAGAAGTGGAATTACAGATATACAGTGGGAGAGAGTGGAACAAGTACTACACAACACCGTTTCGATCTGGCAGCACCAGATTTGAGCGCCTAAAGCCATGAAACGGCCTCAATCACTGCAACCAAGGCAAACACAAATATTTGCGTTGCAAATAAGCGGGTTACGCTACAATTGACCTTGGCAAAGCAGAGGTATAACCGTAAGTAACCAGTTTCAAGGAAGGCCAATCAGCTCACATGGATTGCAGAAAATACTTTAAATATCGGATTGCCGAACTTGAGGCCGTTCGCTGATAAATTTACGACACATACGGCCGCAGGCCTTTGAATGATGAATTCCATCCTAAATTTTATTGCTCAACTATTTGGCACTGGTATCGGCTAGATCCAAAGAGTGAGACCACACGTTTCACTTTTAATACTCGCAAACAATAAGCGTGGATTGCGTTTCCCGGTTCTTTGCCCCCGCCGCCGGCATCCCGGAAGACCCGGTTACCGGGTCGGCCCACTGCCTGCTGGCAGTGTATTGGGGGCAACGTCTCGGGCGCAGGAAGCTGCGGGGTTACCAGGCATCGGCCCGCACCGGAATCCTGGATATGGAACTGTCGGGCTCCAGGGTGATATTGAGCGGCCTGGCGAAGACGGTGTTAACGGGCGAATTCCACGGTTGATTGGCGCAACGTTTGTGCATTTTCAAGGAGGTTTAGGTAATCATGGCAAAGGCGATTCAGGTCTGGTTTGATTTTGCCAGCACCTACAGCTATCCGGCGGCACTGCGGGCCACGCAATTGGCGGCGGCAAACCACATTTCGCTGCACTGGCGGCCCTTTATGCTGGGCGTGATTTTCAAGCAACAAGGCTGGAACGATTCGCCTTTCAATCTCTATCCCCCTAAAGGGCGATACATGTGGCGGGATATGGAAAGGCTGTGCGCAGCACAGGGCATCCCCTTTAATAAGCCCACACAGTTTCCCCGTAGCGGCCTACTGGCAGGCCGCATAGCCTGCCTTAACCAGACCGCCCCATGGATAACCGCGTTTATCCAGGCGGTTTACCGGGCCAACTTCGTCCATGACCAGAATATCGCGGATACCACTGTCATTGGGAAAATCCTCGACCAACTGAATCTCGATAGCCAGGGCATTATTGCCCATGCAGTCTCGGACGAGGGCAAACAAACATTCAAGGATCAGACAGGTGAGGCCATGGAACTGGGCATTTTCGGGTCGCCCACTTTTATAATCGATGATGAAATGTTCTGGGGTGGCGACCGACTGGTGGAGGCCATGGATTTTGCGATGGCCGCCAAATAGTTTTCCAGCTCCCAGGTAGATAGCTGTTGTTTCACCGTTTATTGATTCGCGTGACTCGCAACTGTTTTTCTCTGCAATGCCGAACAGAACATGGCCGTCAACAGTGCAAAAATAGATGCCAGTAATCCGGCTTCAATATTCTGGGAGAGATCGGCGATTTTTCCGCTTAGCACCGGGCCGAGGCTCTGGCCTGCGGCAAACCCAATAGTCATTATACCGATGGTTTTTGGCCAGGTTTCGCTGGGCAATGAGCGTCTTACATACACAGATACTGCCGCAACTGCCGCGAGAAAGCCTATACCGAACAGGCTAGCGGACAGATAGACCGCGATTTTCCCGTTGAAGTAGAGGGGAATGACGGAGCCAATGGTAGTTACGCCCATGGTGGCAACGCTGCCCCAGCCGCCGTTCAATCGCGCAAGTAGTGGCCCCCAGGCAAACGCCCCGAGCATGGCGAACGCACCCACCAATACCCAGAAGACGGATACCGTGGCGGTATCATGACCCTGCACATTTTTCAGAAAATCGATGATATAGGTGGCGAAGGCGATATAGCCCAAGCCATAGAGGGTAAAACTCAGCAATTGTGGCAGGATCAGGCGCAGAGGTGGATAGCGCAATTGCTGTGGTTGGCTGGGCAAGGGGTACAGGGTTTTGACATGGTTGGCTGCCGGTACCGAGGCGAGGATGGCCAGTAGAGACAATAACCCTAGAGTGATCCAGCCGTACCGCCAATTCAGGCCATCCAACAGCCATGGCAATGAAATGGCGGTAATGACGACACCGAAGCCGCCGCCAGCGTAGTAAATGCCCAGTAGGTTAGCTGCTTGGCGTGGACTCGCCCCGCGACCTGAGGCGATCGCTAAATTACTGCCGGCTATGAAGGCAATGGCGCCGGTTGCTCCGCCGATGGCCCGCAAGGTGAGGAGCAGCGCAAAATTTGAGCTGAACCCCGATAGCAGCAGGGTCAGTGCTGTTAGCGTTCCGCCCAGCAGGAGCGCCATCCGGTCATCGTGCTTGCGTCGGTAGGTGGCGATCATGGCGCCGGCTACATAGCCCGCGCCGCTGGCGGAATTCATGGCCCCAGCCTGGGAATAGTTCCAGGCCAAATCAACGCGCATTTCTGGCAGAAGCAAAGCGTAGGCGAATCGACCGAAGGCCATGGTCACGGCGGGAACCATGGCAAGGCCCAATGCTACCCACAGCAATGTCGGGGTTTCTGACTCCGTTCGCGAGTTCATGTTCGGGGGGAAGCCTCAATCAGGTGTGCGGAAGGAACAGCATAGCGCCGGAAGCGGGTGACTACAGATACAGATGGTCGAAAAGTTGATGGATACAGAGTGTTGATGGGAGCTGGTAATGGGGTAATCCCCTGAACTCAAGTTTTCACGAGAAGATAGCCCCCCGTGGCTATCATCATGGCACCTGCTACCGGTTTTGCTTTGGTTTGAAAACGCAATCTGCCGGATAGCTTCACCATCTTGCTGGCGGAAACTGCGTACACAATCTTGATGCCACCGACAGCGAATAGGGTTATGCCAAAGATGGCGGCAATATCCACGCTACGCAGTGTAATGGGGTCAATAAACGCGGGAAAGAGACTGGCGTAGAAAAGGACCGCCTTGATATCACTCAGCGTTAATAACAATCCCGACAGGAAGCTTGCTGATGTGGTTCGCGCCCCGTTAGGTGGAACGCTCGGCTCCCCTTGGGGAACCCTGTGAGCGTGGTTACTGATCAAGTTAAGGCCAAACCAAATCAGATAGCCTGCCGCCAGGTAGCGGATCACCACAAACAAAGCCCCCAACTGCTCCGACAATGCGGTCAAGCCGAGTAGCACCATCGCCACAAAAACGAGATCGCCGGCAACGACGCCCAGGGAGGTGATAACACCCTGTTTGACACCCATCGTGGAGGCGCGTATCACCACCAGGGCGACACTGCTACTGGGAATGGCGGCGAGCAGGGTCATGACCGTTGCCAGGGCGATAATGTCATAGAAACTCACAAAGCACCTCTGCGGCTAGTGTGACTGGATCGCTTATCCAAGCATGCAAATGGGACTTTAGTTGCCGTGATGGTATTGCCTGTCGCACTCAATCCAATAAGCGTCCCAGTGTGTGCAAGGCTGGGGACAGCATTGATTCCCACGGCAAAGCACAGTTTATTCGGAAATGGTGTTTGAATCGTTGATCGCTGGAAAATAAATAACCCGGGGCGATGCTGATCTTGTATTCCAGTGCTTTTTGGTAAAGCTCGGTGGTATCGAACTCTCCAGGCAACTGCACCCACAAGACAAAGCCACCTTGGGGGCGGGAGGTGCGGGTGCCGGGTGGAAACGTCATTTGAATCAGGTCAATGCATTGCCCTATGTTCGCGGCATAGCGGCGGCGAATTTTCCGGACATGCTTGTCCATGCCGCCATTGCGCAGATACTCATCCAGTACCCGTTGGTTCAATGTAGCGCTGGCAATATTCTGGGTGAATTTCAGATAGGCGGCTTTCTCCGTATACCGACCGGGTGATAACCACCCCACCCGTAAACCGGGCGACACAGATTTAGAGAAGGAACTGCAGTAGAGTACTTCCCCAGTGGTATCGAAGTGTTTGTAAGGGGCCGGGCGATGACCGTCGAAGGCAAGGTCACCGTAGATATCGTCTTCCACCAACGGCACATCGAAGTTATTGAGTAGCGACAGTAACGCCTGCTTTTGGTTGTTGTCTGGGCAGCTCCCCAGCGGATTGCTGAAGTTGCTGACGACGATACAGGCCTTGACGTCCCACTGCCGGCAAGCGTCCTCGACCTTGTCCAGCTCCATACCGGACTCGGGGTGGCAGGGGATTTCCACTGCGCGTAGTCCCAGGGTATCGATCACCTGCAGCAAACCATAGTAGGTGGGGGATTCCAGCAATACCACATCACCGGGTTCGGCCACGCACTTGAGGGCGATAATCAGTGCTTCGTGACAGCCGTTGGTGATGAGGATATCTGCGGCACTCACCTCACAGCCGTAGCTCAGCATCCGCAGCGCCAGGGATTCGCAGAGTGATGGCAATCCGGGCGGGACTTCGTAGCGCATAAAGCCGGTATCGTCGGCTCGGCTGATTCGGGCGGCGATTCGTTGCAGCTCCTGCCCGGGGAAGTAGCTCTCGTGGGGTAGTGCCGCCCCCAGTTGCACCATGGTCTTGCTGCCAGTGGCCTGGATCAAATCCAGCGCCAGTCGCTGGCGCTTCACCAATATTGGTTTCAACGTGGCCTTGGCCGGGCTTTTTACCAGTTGTGCGGCGTCTTCGCCGCGCCATTTGACGAAGAATCCCGAGCGCGGAACCGCTTCAATCATGCCTTGGTTTTCCAATAGCTTCTGCGCCTGGAGGACAGTATTGATGCTGACACCATGGGTTTCCGCCAGCACACGCGTCCCGGGAATTTTTTCTCCTGGACTGTAGCGTCCTGCTTGGATCTGCCTGGTCAGCTGTTCGGCAAGCTGCTCGTAGCGATGGAGTTGAAAGTGTGGTGCGTCCAAAATCTGTACCCGTTAAAATTGATATAAACTGTATCTGTACCCTTTTCTTGGAAAGATTACACTGTCTGCATTGCTCCCTCAATAGCCTGGCTCCGATGAGCCCATCAATGGCATCGTCATCTTTCAGGCGGTACGGGAGCGTCAACTCTGTGAGGTGATATCGGATGCAGGCCCAATCCCAGACCCAACCCAAGTGTCATACAAAAACGAAGTATTCTTGCTGGAAGAATGGTGAGCTGGTGAGCGCTGACCAAGCGGTTGTTTCGATCTATGACCACGGTTTGCTATACGGTGACGGCTGCTTCGAGGGGCTGCGATTTTATCACCGGCGTCCCTTCAGGCTCGACCGCCATCTGGCGCGGCTGCGCCGCTCCCTCAGTGCACTGGCGATCACTGTTCCCTATACCGATGATACCCTCGCAGAAGCAGTCATGGCCTGTATTACTGACTCGGGCATGGAAGATGGTTACCTGCGGATTTTGGTGACCCGAGGTGAGGGGGATATGGGGCTGAACCCCCGCAATTGCACCGCGCCCAATGTCTTTATTATTCCGGCATCACTGTCGTTGGTCAGTGATGAAACCCGGCGCCAGGGGGTTAGCCTGATCACCAGCAGTATCAAGCGAGCAGTCGGTACCGGGCTGGATGCCAGGGTCAAATCCCTGAATTACCTGCATTCGGTTCTGGCCAGAGCGGAAGCCAATGCAGCTGGGGTTGATGAAGCTATTTTGCTAAACCAGTTTGGTCATGTGGCGGAATGCAGCGCCGAGAATATCTTTGTCGTCAAGGCGGGATATCTGCTAACGCCGCCAGTTCAGGACGGCGCATTGGAAGGAATTACCCGCGAAACAATGTTGGAGCTGTCGCCTCAACAAGGACTGGAGGCTCGCGAGGAGTCCCTCACCAGCTACGATCTTTATACTGCCGAGGAGTGTTTTATCTGCGGCAGCGGTGCGCGGTTGATTCCAGTTAAAACAATCGATGGCCGGCAGATTGCCCAGTGTCCCGGGCCTGTATATCAGCGTCTGTCACTGGCCTATCAGGCATTGATTGATGGCGAATGTGGGGAGAAAAGACAATGACCTTCGACTTAGCCAGCTACGCCAACACCATGGCTCGCTACAACCAGTGGATAAATGGCGGTCTGTATTCGGCTGCGGAAACCTTGCCCCCTGAGCAGCGCCGGTCGGAGTGCGGCCTGTTCTTCGGCTCCATCTACAACACTCTCAATCACTTGCTGGTTTGCGACCTGATGTGGCTGGCCCGATTCAAAAACGAACCCGTCACAGTGAAAAGCCTGACCCAGGAGCTGTTCGGCGATTATGCCCAGTTGCGACAAGCCCGGGAGCAAACTGACAAGGACATTATTGCCTGGGCTCAAAGCTTGGCGTTATCCCCGCCGCCCGAACGGTTGAACTATGTCAGTTTGTCGAGCAATACCGAGCGGAATGTGGACTTCGCTCTGGCTATTGTGCATTTCTTCAATCACCAAACCCACCATCGTGGACAGGTGACAGCGGCGCTGTCCCAGCAAGGCGTAGACTTCGGGGTGACAGACTTGATCTTTATGCCGGAGGAGAATTGACGACATTGATCACTTTCTCTTTTTTTTCATCATTTTCGAGAGACTGGCATTGAACCAAACGCAGTAAATTTTCAATTAAAAAATTAGGTCGGGAGGTAAAAGGTGGAAGCGCAAGATGCAGGCTATGAATCCAAGACACTGGAGAGCTTTGGCCGCCAGGCGGTGATGCAAACCCTGGGCGCGGAGCTGAGTATACAGGGGCCAGGAATCGTCTCCATCTGCTTTCCCTTCCAATCCCGGTTTACGCAACAGAACGGCTACATCCATGCGGGCATTGTCGCCACTATACTGGACAGTGCCTGTGGCTATGCCGCATTTACACTGATGCCACAGGGGGCGGATGTACTCACCGTGGAATTCAAGGTGAACCTGTTGCGCCCAGCCAAGGGGGATCACTTTGCCGCGAAGGCAACGGTGGTCAAGCCAGGCAAAACAATTTCTGTCGTGGAAGCTGCGTTGTACAGCTCGGAATATGGCGAAGAAAAGCCGGTAGCGACCATGACGGCAACTATCATGACAATGTTGCAATCTTCATAAATTAAGGAGTAGGCAGGAAAGGATAATGAATGGCTACACAACCCCCGACCTAAACCGCAGCGCGTTGATCAGCATCGATGTACAAAACGACTTTGTGCTTGATGATGCCCCCGCCCGCATTCCAGGCACGCTGGAAGCGGTTCCGGCAATGAGCAAGATGATTCAGTCATTCCGAGACTGCGACTTACCGGTTATCCATGTTATCCGCTTGTACCTGCCGGATGGCTCTAATGTGGACTTATGCCGCCGTGCGGCCGTTGAGCGAGGAGCCCGTATCGCGATACCGGAAAGTGACGGTGCTGAGCTTGTTGCATCATTGAAGCCCAATAGTGATACCCGCTTGAATGCCCAATTATTGTTGTCGGGTGGTGTCCAGGAAATTGGTGACAATGAGTTTGTTTTTTTCAAGCCCCGGTGGGGCGCCTTTTACCAGACAGGACTGGAAAATTTCCTGCGAGGGCGAGGCATCAATACCTTGGTGTTTCTGGGTTGTAACTATCCCAATTGTCCCCGCACCAGTATCTACGAGGCCAGTGAGCGGGATTTCAGAATCATACTGGTCACGGATGCGATTTCTCAGCTCTATCCCAAGGGGGAAGAAGAGATGGAAAATATTGGCGTGACACTTTTCTCCTCTGAAGGTCTGGACCAGTTGGTACGGGGATCCATTTGTAAAGAATGATTTGGAGGAGTCAGCGTGATTGGGCACTGTCGATGTACGAATATGAAAGTGGAGTGGCAGTTTGACCGTGCCAGCGAAGTTCATCCCGTTATTTGTGATTGTGAATACTGTACAGCCCACAATGCTCAATATGTATTCCAATCTGACACTACCGTGGAAATACACGTAAGGGATTTGTCATTCTATCGCCAAATCCAACAGGGAACGAAGACCGCCGTTTTTCATGGATGTCGAAAATGCGGAATGTTGGTTTGTGTGACCGTTGAATCAGGTGGACAAGTTTATGGGGCGATTAACCGCCGTTGTCTTCCCATGGGCCTGGCATTTTCAACACCGACAACAATTCGTCATGGTGACTCTTCAATCCCAGACCGCATAACAAAATGGGTACGGAATTGGTGCTCTTCGGTGACCGTTAATTCTGGATAGTTCGTAGAATATCAAAATAAATAAATAGTACCAGGATCCTAGTATCAAGTTTGAAGTGCCCGGACCTCCAGTCTTGGCCTGACACAAACGTAAGTTCAATACGAACGTTATCGTTGCGGCGGAAAATAGCATTCTTAACCTCTTGCCCGATCAATCACATAACGAATCATCTATAACAATATGGAATAAATATAATGAAAATAATGAATTTTTCTCATTCCATGTATTCCAATATGATCACTTAAATGCGGAAAAATGCAGTCCGCTTTTTCCTTTTTTATGAGCTCTACGCCTGCGGAGATAACAGATGCCGGGACAGCCTGCTACTTGGAAGGTGAACCTGTGGGTCACGGGATCGGGGTCATTTATTAACATAATCGCTATGACGATTATGTTGCCCTTTCTGCCAAACTACCTCGAAAAATTAGGAGACTACTCGCAAGAGGAGACTTGGCTATGGTCCAGTCTCGTTTATGCGTCGACGTTCATCACTGCTGCGCTGTTCGCTCCACTTTGGGGCCGGCTATCCGATCTCTATGGATGCAAAGTCAATTTGGTACGCGCCAGCGTAGGTATGTTTATTTGCATGACCCTCATGGGTTTGGCTACTAGCGCATGGCAGATGCTTGTTTTACGCTTGCTGGCAGGTATTGCTGGTGGCTATACCTCCGGCGCAACAATTCTCATGGCGAAGGAGGCCCCTAAATCCCAAGCAGGACAAGCTCAAGGAGCATTATTTTCTTGTATCATAGGAGGAAGCTTAGCCGGCCCTACTTTTGGCGGGCTTATCGCGGCTCATGCTGGTATGCGTGAGGCGTTCTTTATCTCTGGTAGCATGATATTTATTAATGTTTTGCTAACGATAATTTTAGTCAAAGAAGAGACTGCTCCCTGTCGATCCCAGCGCAAATCGATAAAGCCCTGCACACCTTTTGAACTTAGAAATTGGGCTTTGCTACTTGCCACAACTGGGCTTTTGATCGCCAACTTGTCAATTGAACCTATCATTTACAGTGTAGTTGAAAACATATACCACCAGCCACTAGCGACTACCTCTGCAGCAGGCATTGTCTTGTCCGTCACGGCATTTGGTGGCTTACTTTCCTCTCTCTTGCTCGGCCGTTTGGCTGATCGCTACGGTGCTTCACGGATTGCAATGTATGGTTTCGCTACAGGTGCTTTGCTGATAATTCCCCAGGCTTTTGCGACAGACGTTTATACCTTAATGTTGCTGCGCTTTTCGATGGGACTCGCTTTAGGCGGTGTATTACCCTGCCTGAAGTCAGCTCTCAAGCATACTTACGCCAATCCAGGTGACCTTGGGCGAGCTCTGGGACTATCAACTTCCTTCCAGTATATCGGTCAAGTGGCAGGCCCTCTGATTGGGAGCGCTGTAGCTACTAGCTTGGGGATTAATTTCACCTTCTATATTACAGCTGCGTTTGCGCTGGCATGCGCGTTACTTCTGGGACTTACTCAGCAAGGGTAATTCGCTTCTTCGAAAATTTCCCGGCATCAAATAGTTGGATTTTGGGGCTTCCTTCTGGCAAGTACGATTCTATGGTATTTCATCCTATGAGACCTCCAGGAAAGCCAGAATAGTTTATAGTATAGGCACTTAGGCTACAAAAAAAGATACGTCATCTGAGCTCAAATCTACAACACGCAAGAAAAGCGATTCAAGATAACGGCTGGCCTTTTCCCCAATAGCACATTGCGTCAAAAGCGATCCCTTTGGAATTAATATCGATAACGTGCTTCCCTTTCCAGGTAGCTCTAGTCGCCGAAGAGATCTGAGATAGCAACCAATTAAAATGCCTACGCAGTTCCGAATTTCGGCAAGTGTCATTAAAAACATTACCGATCAATGATCTGCCTCGCTATATCAGTAGATTTACAAACTTCTGTAAAAAACACCACAACTTGTAAACCTTAGGCCGTGGTTTCTAACGAGAATGGTTAAATTATGATCAAGCAGCGAAAAAGTGATGACACTTGTCGAATTCTCAGAGCTCCTCATTGCGTAACTTTTCAAAACACAGGTATGCGATACCAAGTATCGCACTGAATGCTGTGTAAAATAATACACCCGTCATATTTCCTCCCTTTTGGACTTTAAGCCTGAGCCACTACTCCAGGCGCTGGTCGTCGATGCAGTTGACGCTACTTATCCAAATTGATTCTTGGCCGCTTAGCTTTAATAGGAAATTTATCTGTCGACCTAGAGCAATTCGATCGTCGTTAAAGCCACACAGTGTGGCTTTAACCAAAAATGTGGAGCGATCTCCCACTGTATTTATGTCACAGCAATCATGCCTTGACATAAATCCATCAATCGGAGAAATTCCATGAAAGAAAATATCAAATCCGAAATAATCCAAGAAATCGAGCGCGAGCTCGGCAAATGTATCGCGGAAGCCAATGCGCGAGAGCTACTCTCGGTAGCACTGGGCAAACCACACAAAGCATTTTCTGTCTCGATCTCTCAGAAGCTGCACCTGGCGATTTCCTACCGCGCGCTGTCGGAAGGGCTAAAGATCAAGGAAGTTCTGATTTTAGCGCTGCTCGATTATCTTGATACTCCTGTTAATCCTGATATTTCACCTGAGCGGTTAAAAGAGCTCATTCTTGAGAAGGCTAGCCGGCGTAACCGCAACAAGGTTAGTCCGGCGCTTCGAGAGATGGTACTTCCCGAACGCTATCGGCAGCAAATGCCCCCTTCTGACGAAGGCTAAAATGACTGCCCCTCAGGACCTAGCCCTGAGGGGCAACCAGTTTCCTCGCGACAATAGCTATCACAAGCTTAGATAGGCCGTTTCCATATAGCCGATCATTAGGTCTTTCGGATTGAATACCCATGCCCAACCATCCCCCTCATCCGAGAGAATGTGAACAATGGTTGATGTCCGATAGAGATTGATTGGATAGCGGTCACCTTTCTTTTTCCTCAATGCTACCACGTCAGTATTAGTACGGTATGCGGGTAACTGATTTGCCGCCCCCACAAGATTTTCAGCTGCAGTTTTATGTCCTTGCTGTGCCGCCAAAGCACACCAGTAAGTCGCCTGGGCGAAATTTTGTTTCACTCCCCGGCCAAGACCATAAGCATCGCACATCGCATTCTGACCATCCGGATCACCGCCATCTGCCGCTTTGGAAAACCATTTCAACGATTCCGCCACGCTTTTCGGTACACCGAGCCCTTGAAAATACATCATCCCCATTTTGAATGCTGCTGAGGGTACTCCTTTGTCAACTGCACTTTGGAGTAACTTTAACGCCTCGGGGTAGTTGACGGGCACACCCGTGCCATCTACATATAACGCGGCAAGATTATCCATACCTTTACCGCTTCCGTTATCGGCAGCGATGCGAAAATACTCGACGGCTTTCTCGTAGTTTTGGAGCACACCAATTCCTCGAACATACATTTCACCCAGATTGTTCGCGGCGACAGCATTGCCTGCGTCAGCAGCGATTTTTGTGTGCTGAACCGCCAGGCGCATGTCCTTATGGACACCATCTCCTTCAGCCATGTAGAAAGCGCCGACATTGGCGTGACTCGCAATGTGGCCAAGCTCAGCCCCTTTCAGAAAATTTTCCAAAGCGGCGGCGCGGTAGTTCAGCATTTTCTCATTCATATAGAGAACACCAAGGTTATAGTAAGCCTCTTCATTCCCTTGGTGGGCAGAAAGCGTGTACCAGTGCCTGGCAGTGAAAAATTCTTTGCGGATCTCCTCATTGCCAAATGCGTAGATCAGTCCCATGCCATTCTGGGCGTCTGCATCCCCGGCTTTCGCCATCGGTTCCCATATCGACGCGGCTAACTTGTACTGACCATTCCAGTACGCTTTTTCAGCCTCCTCGAATGACCCTGCCCACAGGGAGGGGGCGACAAAGACGCAGATGAAGAGAATCAGTTTATTAAAATGTGGCACAGCAACATCCTTATGAGTTTAGAAAAGTGGGTAATTGAATGCCTTCCTTGGCAGTGAATGCGCCGTTACTGGCTCAGCGGTTTGAGGTGGTACGGTGGAGCGATTTCGCCTTCAGCAGGCGCAGCAAAAATTTTTGACCCTAGTAAACCCTGACTTCAGAGGCCATTCCGGCAGCGTAACCGCTATTAAAGGCACTTGAGTCACTACTTTCGAATTTCGAGTTCTTAATCTCTTCGACGACATCCCGCCAGCGAAACGGTGCTACAGGGTTTGAATTATTCCCCACACACCGAACCGAGAGATTGAGAATGGGAGTGGTCAGTATGCAGCCCCAGTGGAACATCACCGCTCCAGGGAAGAGGGCGAACAGCCCCACAACCATGAGAAGCATCTCTGGGAGCTTGTGCCCTGTGTCTTCGAGGATGGCAGTAAAAATGAATGGGATCAGCAAGCCGACAAAGCCCAGAGCAAAGGGGGTGACGAGCGCAAGAGCAAACCCAGCCAGAGTGAGCAGGCACATGGCAGCCTTGGCCGTCCACCATAAGGGCATTGAGATAAATGCCAGCAATTTGCCGATAAAGCCAGGCTGAACGCTAACGGCCGCCCAAGGGTGAAAGAGTAAGTAAACACTCCGGTTTCGCGGCGCCAAAACCTTTAGATAGATACCTTTCATTCTGATTCCCCCCAATCGACTGCAGCGTCTAACTCAATTTAAAACCCCAAAATGGTCTATTCAGAGCACTATTATAAACTATAGTTTATAGATGTTCCAAGGGCTTACTGCGACTCTTCTCCCATGCCGCAGAAGCCCACTTACAAGGTTCGTAAGATCCTCGCATCCAATGTGAGACGGGAGCGTATGGCCCGCGGTTGGTCGCAGGAAGGGCTGGGGTCCAAAGCGGGTACCTCCCAGGTGTACATCAGCGAAATTGAGACCGGAAAAAAGGCCGCGTCTGTGGATATGCTGGAGGCGTTGGCCATCGCTTTTAGCTGCGAGCCCTATGAGCTACTCCGCCCCTCCGACATCTAACCCTTCCAGCCCCCAGTCCTCTGCGATAGCCGCCGAGGAAATACGAAGACATTTTCTACATCGGCGCGCGGCGTCTGGATCCCGCATTTGTCCGTCACTACGCCTATGCCTCAAGGGCTAGACAGACAAATACAGGATCTCGGTTGAAAGACACCGCCTGGTGATAGCTGTAGTGGCTCAGTGGTGTTTCAAGCGAAACACATAACGTGGGATTGCCCATAATTAACCCACCGCATTGCGCTCAAAGCCTGTCAAGATCGCGATGCCAATCGCGCCGAAGGCTTGATCTTTACTGGGTTTGAGCGGGATGCAGGCTCTTGGTGGGCAAGCACTGGCCTAGTCAACCAGGTTGATTAATCGCCGCCACTCTTTAGTCTGTCGCAATTTAGGGTCCGCCTCAGCAATAACCTCTAAAGCCTTTCCGAGCTCATAGGGCACCTGAGACTTGTCATTTGCGACTAGCGAGTTTAGGAGCTGCAGGGTCTCTGCCGGAAACCTCTGGGCAAAATCACCAGCCCCCTCTTCAGCGTCTTTAGATAGACGATAAGTAATCATGTCAAGATGCGCCACCGGCTTTAGTAGACTGACGATTGTGCGGACGGCGTCAGGGAAGTTGTCACCCGATTTTTCGATCAGGTGCGCGAAGCTACGAGAGACGAGTTCAGTCCGAAATTTCACCTGACGCGGCCACGCTTGCTCAATGAAAGGCTTTACGAACGAAGTCCATGCACCTGACTTCGATAAGATACTTCCCAACATCCAGAGCGCGTCAGCTCTCCCTTTATCATCAACGGCTAACAAAACCTCGCGAGCTTGACGGAATGAAATTAGTGGCCCACCTTCGTTTTCAGGTCTTGTAAGAACCACCATTTTTTGTATCCAGTATCGCCTGCAGGAATCATCCAATACCCAGGCCACCTGACCTTTCAGGACTGCGAGCAAAGACGGAGAAAGGATACGTCTCGTATCTAAAGAAGGCCACCCATGACTCGCTGCATGGCCATGCCAGACCGCCTCAGATAAGGGATGATCGACCTCGAACAGGGGCCGCAAAGCACGATCCGACCACTCAGAAAACCAGTGGTCCAACCAACTAAAATGCCGAGCAACGACACAGGCCGCATGTCCAGCACCATCACCATTGGCTGTAAACAACAACTCCAACCGTTCGCCTACACCATCCGGCATCGGACCGTTCTCGTTCGCTGACTTCGGCATGAGAGTCCAAAGAGCTTCGACTAAAACTCCTAAGGGGCTATTAATAGCCTTATCGAACGACACTTCAGAGCGGCGCTGAACTACCCCACCAATAGTCGTATTTCCTATGCCGCTTTTGGTCACGCCGGGAGCGGCCGAGACGTAGACTTGGGCCACCCTGTCAAAAATAGCTAAAGCGCGTTCTCGATCCGATTCCACCAATGCCCCCAAATGCTTTTTTAACCATCTAGGCGCAGAGTATTTCAATGCTTCTAACGTATTTGCTGGGAGTCGTGCGACCGTATCAGCTGTAAGCCATCTTAATTTCAGAGGGGTTTCATCTGGCCAACGAGATAAAAGCGCATCCCAAAATTTGGTGGGGAACTCGCCATTTCTTTGTGCAAATCGCAATGCCGAAAGAGCGCGAAAGGGTCTAGATTCAACCAACCCATCAAACGGACGGTAATCCCGCAGCTCTCCATGAGGGCTTTCAGTCTTCTTTTTAGCCTCGTCAAGAATTTTGCCGATTGGCAGAGACTCAATTCCGCGAGTGTCAGTGACTCGCTCGACAAAACCTCCACGAGAATCGTGCGAGCGATCAGCATTGCGCGCCCATTCATCAGACCAATTGGGATCAGCGCCTTTTAGCTTCGTCAATTGGCTTCCTGCCGCTGGCGATAGTTTGCAACCGCTCCACTCAAGCCAAGCCAGCCGCTCCGCTGCATAAACAGCCTTACGGCGACGAAAATCGGAGATTTTCTCCTCCTCCCATTTAGGTGGACCTTTCTCAATTCGTCGTTCGATCGCTCTCCGCTGCTTACTCGTCAGATCGCTCCACCTCTCTCTTAGTGTTAAAAGTAGCTCTCTTTGACAACGTGGCTCCCAAAAAATGTGGTCGTTCAATTCGAGCAGGAGCTTCGCAGTTTGCTTTCCCGACATCAGCTCGCCATACATAGCAGCAAAGATAGAGAGTTTTCCGAAAAAATACTTGTCGTTGATTGGCCATTGTTTGACTTCAAGCGAGGCTGCTTCAGGATCAAGTCCCACAAGACTTACAAACAAATCGCGAAACCACAGAAGGTGCAATGTCTTGCGTCCATGGAACGATTCTCCGTGCTCCCCTGTAGGGTGGAGTGTGGGAGCGTCCCACCAGAGTGTGCCCACCTCATCGAGGAGGCTAGATGCAATGACAAGGCTGCGTCGCACCAAGGCAACAATCCCGGCAAGTTGCTCGCCGGGAATGTCCAGCTTCGTATTATGTCGATCTAATACTCTGACCTTGGCATCGACCAGTTGCCAGAGTGGGAGATCATCCCAGCTTTCTTCGCCAGGGAGGTAGTGCCCATAGCTTGCGCGACTGAATTCAATTTCTGGTTGAGACAGACGCTCAAAGGATCTTAAAGCGGCGTTTGACCAGCCCGTTTTGCTAACCATTGAACAAAATTCGAACCATCCATACTCATGGTCGGCATTTCCACCATGGTCACAATTTTCGAGAAAAATCCTCCAAAAGCTGGCAGCGTCCTGGGACAAATCAGCCTCATACCGGGCTAGCCGCCTAGAAATGAACTTGAGCATGCTCGGGTTCAATGTCTTCCAGCCTGCCGCCCACCAAATAGCTGAAGGCTCATGCATCACCTCAGCAAACCACCTTGCTATGTGATGTAAGCGTTCCGGAAGTGGGCTTGCCCTTTGGGAGTGCCACCCAGTTAAACTAGTCCACTCTGGGAAAGTAGCATCGCCAAGCTTCCAGTTAAGTGGGTTAAAGCCGGGAATACTTTGCTGACCACTAACTTCTTTGGGAGGGCGAGGCGGATCATCATCCAGACCGTAGAGATCAAGAGGATCGATTTTTTCTTCGTCATCCCATGACCGCCTCCTCGGTTCGGCATATCGAACAATGGGGTCAAAAACGCACATCCACTCCGAAGGCGGGGTCGGCCTTGCATCAGCAAAGATTTTCGCCCCTTGCTTGGTACTTACCAGCTCAATGACCTGCCCACGCTCATGAGGAGTGACTTCTATTGGGCGCTTTTGAGCAATACCAATTACCTTTTCGACCCATTTATCGGGATCTCGGACGGCCTCTGCCCATGCTGATAATGTATCCCAAAGAGCTGCGTGGCCTGGGCTTTTTGGGTAACAAATTGGAGTAACACCGCGATCCTGCCACTCTTCTTCCGCATCACCCTCATCGCCTTGATTAAATGCATAGATCGGTGAGTCATAACTCACGCCATGAGTGGAATTCAGGCCTTCCAGCAGGTATCTCATCGGCGGGTCTTCAGCACGATAGCCGAGCAACACAATGGTATAGCGCTCACGTAGAGCTTTCACGAAGCGGGTTGCCCAGCCTTGGGATAAATACGCTCGACCAAAATCTGCACTGCTTATCACGTAACCAGCAGCTATACCTACTTCGGGTTTACGAAGGCGGCCATGCAGATAAACAATTCCACTTAAAGATTCTTGAAGAGAAAGATCAGGCAATGATGGAGGAACAATACGCGAAATATTCTTATCGACTGATTCGAAAAGGAGGTCAAAGTTTGTTGTGACTAGCTGGGGGAGACCATTCGCTCCCTTTGAAAGATCGTAAATCGCCTGGTGGCAGGTCAGGTCAGGGGCCTTATTCGCCTTGAGCGCGCCATATATCTCCCGGTCAATCTCGTGCTGACCAAACTCACGAACTAGCGCATTAAATATCCGATCTGAGCCATCACCGCGATCAATGGCTTCAACGGCTTTTTCGGATCCTAATTTGCCAACAACCGTCCGGGTCAGCCCATCGAAATCGGGGAGATCCGCGCGGCGGGAAATCCCTGCACCACAAAAGAAAATAACGTTCCCTTCATTTCGCTGCGATAGCAAATGGGAGGGAATTCGCGGTCCATCAGGAAGAAAACGCATTTTAGTCCTTTAACTGCAATCAATGGGGGCTTCAACACGATGCTACTGCAAAAACAACTACCATGCCTTAGCTAGCGTATTCCTTACTAACCCAGTCCAACACGGTGAATGAATCGGTTGGGGACGTTGAAAAATGAGAGCTCTTCAAGCTGCTTCCAAGGCTTTAGAAATACTACACTGTGCTGCTGATTTCTTGCTTCTTCCACAACGAAAATATCACTATCCTCGTCGTCTAAATTGCCAAATTTAGCAACGGACAGCGTGGTGATTTCACTAGGGAAAGCGAGAATATTGGCTGAAGGAAGAGTGGCAAATTCCTTAATATTTCTTGGCCTAACCCACCTCAATCGGATCATGATTTCCAGGGTTTTCAATTCAGAGCCACCTTGAAAATATGCCTCCAAAGGATCTTTTATGACATCCGCTAGGCGGTACTCAAAGGGCGACAGCGGGACGTATTCACCCGCAGGAATATCAGGTTTATTCGGAAGGAAATATCGGCAGGTTTTCCCTTTGAGGTACAGTGTCATGTGGCGGGAAAAGGGTTCCCAGTGCCAATGGCCTAACTGGTCGTCCGCACGGATTCTTTCCAGCGTAGTCGGTCTTTGCATCAATCATTTTCCTCCCGTCATCCGCCTATTTTTATCCCATAATAGCAATCAATTTCCAGTCAAATTGGCGATTCCATCAAGGATGGATCGAGCCTGATATGAGCCTATTTAATCAAGGCAATTTGTACCTTTAAACGTATTGTTTCCAGCGGAAAATAACAACCTGATAGTCCGATTGGGTGGCCCTGGGCAGACGACAAAATCCTTCCAGATCAAAGCTAGGAATGAGCGCAGATCTGCGTGTAGGGCCCCATTTTTCTGCCCCTGAAAGATGAAATGTTAGCGAAAAATGGGCACGCATATCTGCATCATTAGGCGCTGCGAAAGCACGACTTCGCGCCGCCGGCTCCGCCGGCCACCCGAGCTGGCGGAGGGGTGTAATTCGAGCGGTCGGGCCCCGGATTGAGGCCGCAGGCCGGCCGCAGCGCGGCAATCCGGGCCGCTCGAATTACACCCCGTGTCCAACCCGACGGGGGCCCCGCGAGCGGGGCGTCGGGTGGAGTCTGAGGATGCCGCCGCTGCAGGCGGGCAGGAGCGTTAGCGACGATACGGCATCCGCAGGACCTGGAAAATGCCGCAGCCCGCAGGGCCACCGGACGGGCCCCGATAGTCAGCGATAGCTGGATATTGGGCCGGTGGCGCAAGGGGCGACCACCGGGAGCGCTTTTCCAGCCCGTCAGGGCGGGTGGCCGTCGAAGACGGCGGCGCGAATTGGCTGACAAAAAAGCACTGCTTTTTTGTCTGTGGTATTGGCCTGTTCGGGGCCCCGCGACAGCGGGGTGGCGGGACAAGACCTTCCAGAAATCAATAAGTTGGGGATTTCTTGGTCCGAATGCTCCCTTGCAGCATTACTTCGGAAGACGTGTGGGAGAGGCTCTAGAGTACCCGGACAAAATGCTCGGACGCCGTGGGGGACATCTAGTCCACCGATATGTCGCCCCGAACCTCCGACAAAGCCAGCACCTTCTCCCGTAAAGGCCAGCCAGATCAATTCTTGTGGCGTGTTCTCCCACTGTGATTGTGAAGTCCAATTAGTAGGAGGGAAACCCCATGAAATTTAGCGACTACGATTACCACTCCGCCAAAGCGCGCTCAGGCGAAAAGCTTGGGCAAATGCTACGATGGCTTTACCGGTGGGAGGTATCTAGTGTACATGCTCTAGCTGAGCTTTTCGGCACAAAAAGATCAGCCACTTACTCTACGCTATCACGATACGAAAAAGCTGGCTTAATTGGCTCATTCACAATGGCCAATGTTTGTTGTCGGATTTACCACCTAAAAAGGGACGGAGTTTCGACTGCCCGAGAACTATTCGTTGGCCATAAAGATGAGCACCTAAAAACGGCCTATTTCCCTTCAAAAATAAATAGGAGCCATGTGGTCCACGATCTATTGACGCAGCATATTGTCTTGCGCCTGAGATCCGAACATAGTCAGGCGCGATTTTTAACCGATAGACAGCTCAGATTGAGGCAGAAATTTTTCTTGCGGCAGGACCACAAAATTCCAGACGCAGTGGTGCATTTGGGATCGCATAAAAAACCGCATCAGGTTCTGATCGAAGTTCAGGAATCTCCTTTACGATCCTATCATTTGGAACTGATTCTTTCTCTATACGCGGAATCAATTATCCGGGGCGAAATTCAAGGATTGGTCTTTGCAAGCACAAAAAGAAATATTCTGGAACATGCGAGGCGGATAATTGATCGTGGGGTTCGCTATTTTGATTATACCGATGGACGTTGGCACCCAATTAACCCGACGGTCCGTCAAGGACCACTTTCATTAGAAATGGTTGGGAAATCAATCATACTATACGATCTCAGTCACTACGCGAGCAGGTATTACACCCACATAATTCGCGGATAAAGGAATCTGTTTGATATCGGCTGAGTAGTTCGTGCGCGCTCAGGATTTGCATACGCATACGGTCCGAAATTCCGCTATCAAATCGATAGAGCCAAGTGCTCGCCTCGGCCAGTGAATGCATTGAAGTGAAATAGGCAGGTTCGGTATCTGCAAGGGAAGGAATTTCGTTGGTTCCAAGTGGCCATTTGACGAAATATCCTCCCCTCCGAACCTCGCCTTTTACTCATCATTAGCCGTGTTAGATCTAGCCTATGTAGCCAGAAAATTTCTACCGCACTAAACGGCGGTGAAAACCAACCTGTTCTTTTGTGCTAAAGGTGGCTTATGATCATGAGGTATTACATCAAAGTGTCACAAGGCCGACGCTCATAGCACTGTAGACGATGGCGGCAATAGTCACAAAGCGGACAGTCATCTCACAATGCTGTACTTCTACTTCCAACCAAAATCGGACGTTCATTTTCCTAATGTTCGACTAGAGGCTGCAGCGACTGGATCATTTTAGTCAATACCTCCGACTTCTCTTTACTGCCACCACAAAACTTTCGCACGGCGGCTGCTACATTGTCTGGAATTGGAGCGTCATCAGATTTCCGATAATTTTCGATAACCCGCTTAACTTTAAAAGAATTTTTTCCAACTCTCTTACCTTGCCCGTTAACCCAGCTTGATATCTGTGATTGAGGCACACCAGCCTTCTGTGAGAGCTCGCTCTGACTAGTACCAGTCTCATCAATATATTCAATTAACTCTTTTCTAAACGCGGTAATATCCATCAGAATATCTATCGTTTTTTATCGGTTTTATGATACTATACAGATATTAAATGATATTTTCTAGTGTACTATCACAAAAAGAGAAGAGTCAGGCCATGCATCAAGCACAGAAAGTATTTATAGAGTCCGGGCACACCCTTGTTCAGGTAGACCTGCCCCATGCAAAACAAGAAGTACTACCAGACGTACAATGGGGAGATGCCGCTGGATTCCCAACTATTGCCTACTGGCTTTACAAAATCTTAGAGAAAAGACTCACTGGTGATGTCGTTCGCTACAAACTAGGTAATTCACTTCTTGAAGAAATCGGAGCTTGTCTGTTGGGGGGGCATGGAATACCCGCGGAAAATGGACTGGCAGCATACGAGCATATGCGATCCAAAGGGACATTTACGGGCTGTGCTTATAGCACAGAAGAGATTTTCAGTTGGCTGTCAGAACCTATACCTTTGAATGGAAAAACTTTTAAATACCGCTTCGCCAAACAAAAATCTCAGTACATTCACTCAGCGATAAAGAAAGTTGCCAACGAGTCAGCCCCATCAGAATCAGGGAAATCTCTTCGAAATTGGCTGCTGGAAATTAAAGGTATTGGCCCTAAAACTGCGTCATGGATAGCTCGGAACTGGCTTGATGCCGATGATGTAGCGATTTTAGATATACATATCTATAGAGCCGGATTGCTAGGCGGTTTTTTCAAAGAAGAGTGGACGGTAGAAAAAAATTATAATGAACTAGAGTCACAATTCATTGCTCTTGCAGAATCCATGAAAGTTAGAACTTCGGAACTAGATGCCGTTATGTGGTATGAAATGCAAAACTCACCATCGGTACACCGATTGTTATCACTACGCGAAAACAATAAATCAAATGGATTAAAGGATTCCTCCAATTACCGCCACACCAACCCCCAGCAAGTTTCGCTGATTTGAGAAGGCTTTAGCCTCTTGGCAGCCCATTAGCCCCAAAATACAAAACCCTAAACCATAACTCTCCGCAATTAGTCCCTGAGTAGCTGCTAATGCACCAGATTCTCTCAAAGCTAAAAACTCTGCATTTTCGTACTTGCAACTCAGCCGCTCTAAATCACAAACGTACCAAATTAAATAGCCAGAATCTGAGCATTCAATCGATTTACGACATTCCAGTTTAAATTGATTAACAATCGAGGCGTCAACATCAAGCAGATCAAAAGAGTGATTGCGAGCATTGTAAACATACCAGCCGTCACCACTGAACCTGGAAACGATGCAATCCACTGTATGCATCGCACCACAAGAAGGAGAATTACGTTTCTCAACAACCAAACCATAGTCATTGGTCGTAGTCTCTTTTGTTCGGCTAGACAAATAAAATAACGGCCCTAATTCTTCGAGTTGAATTTCTAAGAAATCCCTTCTAGAGCACCTAGCCTCAACCACTTCAGAAAAAATATCTGAGGAAATAGCTCCCTGCGATGGTAAAATTACACTGGACTTAACATCGTATTTAACAGGGGCAACAGGAACCACCTCATCTTTTACTATTGCCTCCTGAATCCTAACCATCGTAGCAACCTAACTCATTCAAGGTAGAATAATGCTTATTACATCCCCTGCAATTAGTACATGGTAAGTTTGCTTTATGGCATGAATGACTCCATGCTAACAAATCAAATGGGATGCCAGACGACTTAATTAATTCGACTGCTGTCATATTAATTGCAGGAGCCTCGACTTTAATTCCTCCCTCTTGGCTCGACATTAACTGATTAATATTTCTAATAAAATTTGGGGTTCCGTCAGTATGATATTGATCAGACTTAACTGTACCTACTAGTATTTTTGAACACTTAAATTCAACTGCCTTCATAGCACACAAAGTAATTAATAGCTGGTTTCTAAAAGGCCACCAATCACTTTCTGGAGCCAAGTCAACCGCACTCTTCCCTATTAAGTCTCCGCTTCCCAACTCAGAGCAATCAATATCAATAGTAGCCAGTTCAATTCCAATAGCAGAGCAAACAGCCTTGGCAGCTCGTCTTTCGGCTTCCGCCGCACTCTGTCCATAGTTTATATTAAATGCTACATCTGGCTTACACATATAAGCCAATGCTGTTGAGTCCAGGCCACCAGATAATAATAATCCTATCATTTTTCTAACCACGCCAAATGATAGATTGAGGAAGAAAAATCACTAAATATTTTACAGCCCGATCCATCGTACATTTTTAGTTCTTCAGCCTTCGGATTCTCGGCTAGAATAATCACAGGTTTACTAGCGCTACGAGCAAATCCTATTTCAAATAAGGTTCCTGGATCAGTCCCATCAAATAACGCATAGATAACATCGCAATCATAAATGGCATCAATATCTTTTTGAACAACTTCCTCAGCCGAACCAATTCCTAACTCATGGTAAGGAGAAAAAACATTCATCCCAAAAGATTCAATATATTGTTTGGCCTCATTCACCATCCATAGCTCAGATAAAGTGAAGAAAGGCCCTGCCAAATAAATTTTCTTTTTTTCCAGCTTAGAGCTAAGAGGTTCCAAATCTTGGCTAAAAATTTCTAAGCCCTGCTCATTATTCATTGTTTTGTGGCTAACATAATAAGCAGCAGCAATACTTGATCTATTAGTAGCCTCGATAATCTTCATACCTTTGATAAGCCAATAAAATGAAAATGCAGCAACAAACGAATCTCCCGACCCTATTGGAAATACTTTTTCTGTTTTATAAGGAGTAATCCAGCCTTTTTCACTTTCAGAATAAGCATACACCCCTCTTTGCCCACACTTGACGACGACAGCCTCTGCTCCTTCTTCCTTAGAAAGCCATTCCGACATCACCTCAATGGATGCAGGTTTCGAGTTCTTTCTAGTGTAAAAAATTGACAGCTCGTTACTATTCGTGACATAAACTAAAGTCTCAGTTGCGCTTCCTATCTCAGAGAATAAAACGGGGTTATATGTGTTTTGGGGGTCGTAGATGGCCACCCGACATTTTATAACGGGGCTCGCCTCAATCATTCCAAAAACAACTACAGAATCAATTTCTTCTTTGGTTAGATCAAATTCTGGTAAGACCCCAAGGGGGGGCTTAGGAGTTACTTTTGGTTCCGAGAGTGGATGGAAGTAATCAAACTTAGTTGTTTTTGGGCAATCAGTAATATCCAGCTCACAGTTTTTACTAAATACAAAGACTTCCTCTAACTCAACTTTGTCTGCTTCAGCAATTCTTGAGTGAAGCTTGATGGCTAGAGAAGGATCGAGCTGTGACAAACATAATGCAGCTCTCCCAGCAGATCCTTGCAAAGTATTATGCTCTGGCCAAGCACAGTATTCCTTGTAGGTGCCCCCTACTATATGAATAGTCAATCAAAATCTCCTTATACAGATTGCACAAATATTTTTACAGCAGCTCCAGAGATACTTCTTACAATTGCCTGAAACTCAAACCCATCTCTTAAGCATTGTTTTAAGCTAGGACCACGATCAACTATTCCTCCCACTACATTGCCGTTATTTAGAATTTGAACAACTTCTATAGCGCCAATAAAGGCCAACTCGACAGACAAAATATCTCCCATACTCAATTTATCTACCTCGTCCTGCACTGGACTGTGGATATGAGTCTCAAAGGAAAAATTACTGCAATCTATACTTTGCCCCCCTGATCCACCAGAACCAAACCCACCACTTGAACCACTGCCTGACATACTTTTTCTCCCTTTATAAATTAAGTTTAAAATATCTAACCTACGTTCGCTTTGGGTCGATACCAGTCTAGCGCAGAATTCATGCGTGTGACGGTTCTTGTCGTTTAGCCGACCGATGCTCATAGCATCGTAGCAATAACTGCAGTAGTCACAGAGCGGAGAAATTCTGCAGCCTCAACGCCGCAATCACGCGCTTATCGCTAGAATTGATTTGTTAGATTACTCCTCTACAGGATTCGGAATATCTTCCAATATTTCTTCTCGATCGCAATGCTTTAGAAAGAAATATAGAGACGAATCGATAATTTTCATTATCTTTCCAGCTCTGTCATAGTCGACAAAAGGCGGCTGTATTTTCTTACTAATCTGATGCTGGGTGATGTTATGCAAAAATTGGCCTAAGTCACCTGACCGCACATCCTCCGGCCGATGATGTATTCTTCGAATTTCTTCCAGCAAAGTTGCTCGAGATAAACCCTTTTGAATTTCCTCAAAATCTTGAGTTAGTAGCAATCTTACAAAGTAATATGGAAAAGCCAATGAAGGCTTACCACTTTGCGAGCTGGTTCTGACCCGGATATCAACAAAAGACTCAAAATTTCTGACATGCCTAACACCATAATCATTTGCTTTTTTTGCTAGCGCAGACTCCAAGTGCTCTTCAGAAATCTCCACCTTATATTCTGATGTTGAGTGAACGTCAGCAGAAACACAGCACAACTTACAAATCTCTTGAACTACGCCGACACTATCGAATGAGTCGCTAATGAGGCGGCTCTCCACTGCTGAAAAATCGACATTTAGTAGTTCACTACCTTTTTTAATAACTCTACGAAAGTCAATTTCCTCCCAGGGTTCAACCGGTACTTCAGTTATTCTGTCTAGCAGGTCCCCGTTAAACTGAACCAATCGATTTGCTTCGCGCCATATGCCCAACACGATGAATATTATATGGTGATCTTGAAACGTTCTGAGATCATAGGCTAGAGCTTCTTGCACCTCGGTAGTTAGATAATGGAAATTTTCGAGAACCACGAATTTCCGTAAATCTTGAGCGTTTAGAAGCTCAGATACGTCTTGTGCAAGTGCAAGGTTGTATTCGACATATGTCAAATTTTGTGATGTCTTTTTGGAAGCTTTATCAGATAGCTCGGCATCAACCCCGGCGTCTCCAATAAAGGGAATCTTTATTTTGAATCCGGAAGATATTTTACCTCCATGCTCGCTACCGCTTTCTGACGTCTCTGACTCTACGTAGCGGATATTCAACTGTCTAAGAATAGATTTATAAATATCTATCGGTTGCGTTTGCGGCGAGCACTCAACTTTAACGTATTCGCTTTGGTCAAGATGCTTTAGAATAAGAGAAGTCTTCCCTTGTTTTGAAGAACCGTAAACGATTACCTCATTACCATCCTTTAGGGCTGACTTGAATCTTTCATCAACTGCGTCTCGTTCAATATACGATTTTATCAGAGTGCTTTTTACGCCGAATACATCGGCAGTTTGATACATCATACTATCCTTCCAAGGAATCTAACGAGGCTGTAGAAAAACTCCAGCCCTTCCTAAAATTAAAATCACAACGCGACCCTGCGCGAAATCTAGAGAAATTTTCCGCTGGAAGTGCCTCAGATTTCAAAAATCCGCCCCATTTTTAGCGCAAACAACAGACAAATTCCTTGCCTGATTTTCAACATTAGTTACTCTACAACCTCAACGCCGCGCTTGAGGCTGCCTGGGAGCGCCAGCGGAAAAGCAGTCCGACAACAGCGCCCTGTTAACCCCATTTGCGCCTCCGAATCACATCTGAGCGATCAAGAAGGAGAAAGGGGAAGAACTCATACATATAAGGAACATTTGGGTGGTCGATTCCCTTACTGTGCTCAACTTCATGAGCGGCTTCTACAACATCAGAGATTAAGAAGTAGAACGGGCTGATAATTTTGAAAACATGCCAAACCATATGTGGGGCTGCTGCCTCAACAAGCTGAGGGTACATAACTGCATCTAAAGTAGTCATTAGCTGGCCATCAAGCCCGCGCATCATGGTAAATGAATTACCGGCGAAGTTATCACAGTAAGCAAGGCTCTCTGATTGTATCTTCCCTAATTTCTTTTGACTGACGTTACTATGAATCACTCTCGTTAATAAAGACCACCACTCACTTAGGGGATCATTAGCCCGCTGCCCATCGGTCAATTTACTCAAATTATAATATCGAGCGCTTAACGCAAATTCGTGGAGGAAGTGGATAATATCCCATTCAAAACCACCTTCTTCATAAAAATCATCAGTGGGTCTTCCTAAACTTTCATTGAGTTCTACGCATGACTTATATAGTGATTCAATTTTGTGGCCATACTTGTTTTTCAGTTCTTGATCAGTCATTGGACGTAGGTCATTGTTTGCCATGTGATCAATAACTAGGACAAGCTTCATCAACCTTTCGAAGCCAATGGAGAGCTCAAAGAAAGCTGAGTAAAAAAGACCTTTGTTCGTGTCATCAACATTTGCTTTTCTCAAAGCATTCAGGCCCGCAAGCAAGCTAGATCTCGCGAGAAAACCCTCCTGTTGAAACAATGCAAATGACTCACTCAACATATGGACATGGCACCTATAGGGTTATCAGTTTTATTATGAAGGCTGGGGCCTTATATCACATAGGCTCCGTATCTCAGGGACTAAATTTGGAATGACATCCGAAATCCTAGTTATTTCATGGACTTGTATGCATTTTATGGAATTAGCTATCGACGCTAGCAAGACCAGTTCCCTCTATCTGTTTTAAGCTCCTTTTCCTCTGAGCATATACCTACCCATATAAAAATCAATAAGTTAGCATCGGCAAAAAGGAGATAGTGAGCCTAAGGCTCCTGAAAAAGGGGAAAGTGGCGATTTTGAGAGCCGCTTTATTTAGGCTGCGGATCCGTTTTCGCCAAAAGGACTCTGTTGACTGTCCGCTTATGACCAATCGCCGCAGTCTACGACGACAAGCCCGCAGTCCGGTCTTGTCGTGTTATGGCCAAACTCCCAAACATTCTGACTGTCCGCTTATGACCAACAGCCGCTGCCTACGACGAAAAGGCCAAAGCCCGGTCTTGCCACAATGCCGTCATTTCTGAAAATCCAACCACTTGCTGATTTGAGTGGCTTGCGGGTTTAGATAAAATTCGAATCCTAGAATGCAGCTTGTCAATATAGATATCGAGAATTGGCGGCCCCACAAAAAATCAGTAAACTGGACCAATCTTGGACAAATCAACGAGTTTATACAGTGGTTTAGGGTGTTATCGGAGTTTTAAAAGTTTTAAATATCAAATAGTTAGGGATTTTCAGAGTCTATTTCTTTAATTGAAAATCCTCGTGTCGGTGGTTCGATTCCGCCTCTGGGCACCATTTCTAAATCCAAAAAAATACAAGCACGTCCTCAAACCCTTCCAGATCCGCTAATTTCTCGCAACAATACTCCCAGCTTGTCCATACCCGTCCAGCTCCAGCCGGAGAATTTACGGGGTACAAACGGGGGTACATGTCCACTCCCCGTTTTAAGGTACCCCCACAAGTAGGGAGCACCGAATGGCACTCACCGATAGAGCGATACGGCAAGCCAAACCCAGAGACAAGATGTACAAACTCTCTGACGAAAAAGGCCTTCGCCTGCATGTAATGCCCAACGGAGCAAAATACTGGCGCCACAAATACTACTTCAACGGCAAAGAAGGTAATGCTGAATCGCCACCAATTGGCAGCTGGAACTTCGCGACTACTCCCTGTACGACACCCCGGCTTACCTGCGCGCACCGGAATAAAACCAGACACCGCATTGTAGATAAGGCAAAATCAGCCAAAGCCAACAGCCGAGCAGTATCGACACGGACGCACCAAAACCCCATGTTTGAACAAGCCTTTAAGAATATCGACGACATCCTACACAAAGATGCAGGGTGTTCTAGCGAGCTGGATTACACCGAGCAGACCTCATGGATGCTGTTCCTGAAATATCTCGATGATTTCGAGCAGGAACGCGCTATGGAAGCGGAGCTGATGGGTGAGGATTACCAGTTCATTATTGAACCAGAGCATCGCTGGAGCAGCTGGGCAGCGCCGAAGGATGCCAGCGGCAATTTCGACCACGACAACGCGCTAACCGGCGCAGACTTAATTGATTATGTAGATGGCGAGCTATTCCCCTACCTAAAAGGCTTCAAGCAGGCTGCCGAGAGCCCGGATACGATCCAGTACAAAATCGGCGAGATCTTCGGCGAGATCAAAAACAAGATCCAGAGCGGCTATTCATTGCGCGACGCCCTCGAAAAGGTCGACGAACTGCGCTTTCGCTCCCAGGAGGAAAAGCACGAGCTTAGCCACCTCTACGAGACCAAAATCAAGAATATGGGCAATGCCGGGCGCAATGGCGGCGAATACTACACGCCACGGCCGCTGATCCGCGCCATGATCGACGTCACCCAGCCCAAGATCGGCGAGACCATTTACGACGGCGCGGCGGGCTCAGCGGGCTTTTTGTGTGAGGCCTATGACTACCTGCGCCAAGGCGGCAGGGATAAAAAACAGCTCTCCACCCAAGACCTAAAAATCCTGCAGGAGCGCACTTTCTACGCCAAGGAGAAGAAATCCCTGGCCTATGTCATCGCCATTATGAATATGATTCTGCATGGCATCGAAACCCCCAATGTTATTCACACCAACACCCTGGCGGAAAATCTGCAGGACATACAGCCCAGTAACCAGCACGACATCATTCTGGCCAACCCACCTTTCGGCGGCAAAGAGCGCAAAGAGGTACAGCAAAACTTCCCCATTAAAACCGGCGAAACGGCTTTTCTGTTTTTGCAGCACTTTATGAAAATGCTCAAACCCGGTGGCCGGGCGGCGGTGGTGATCAAGAACACCTTTTTAAGCAATACCGATAATGCGGCCATAGCCCTCAGAAAGGAGCTGCTGCAGAACCATAACCTGCACACCGTGCTGGACTGCCCGGCCAAAACCTTTTTGGGCGCAGGAGTGAAAACCGTGGTGCTGTTCTTTACCAAAGGCGAGCCGACGCAAAAAGTTTGGTACTACCAGCTTGACCCCGGCCGCAGCCTGGGTAAAACCAATCCGCTGAATGACAAAGACTTGCAAGAGTTTGTCGAGTTGCAAAATGGCTTTGCCGATTCCGATAAATCCTGGTCGCTAAATGTAGCGGAGCTGGATCAGACCACCTTTGATTTGTCGGTGAAAAACCCCAATGCCAAGGAAGAGGCCGAGCTTCGCGAACCGAAAGACATCATTGCGGAGATTATTGCGCTGGATAAAGAAAGCGAGGCGATACTGGCGAAGATTCAGGAGTTGGTGTGATGTCTTATGAGATATTGTCTCTTGGCGAAGTTTGCGAGTTCTCGAGGGGACTGACATATAAAAAGTCAGATGAGGTTGAGTGCTCAGCCAATGCAGTTCTGCGAGCAAATAATATAACTCTCGAAACAGGGGAGATAAACTTTGATGAAGTGAAATATATATCCGATGAAATTGAGATTCCTGCATCAAAAAAAGTAAAGAAAGATACTTTGCTGATATGTACCGCGAGTGGCAGCAAAAAACACCTTGGAAAGGTTGGGTATATTGCGGATGACATAGATTACGCGTTTGGTGGTTTTATGGGGCTGCTTACGCCTAGTGAAGTTATATATCCGAAATATCTTTATTGGCTGACGCAGTCCAAGTGCTATTCCGATTTCATAATGGGTCTAACGGATGGGGCTAACATCAATAACTTGAAGTTTAGCCAACTAAAAGAGTTTCCAGTTCCAGTGCCTGCGTTCAGAGAACAAAAACGCATCGTCTCCATCCTCGATCAGGCCTTTGCCGACATCGACAAAGCCCGTACCTTAACCGAACAAAACCTCAAAAACGTCCGCGAACTGTTTGAAAGCTATTTGCAGCAGGTGTTTAGCCAGCGTGGGGAGGGGTGGGAAAAAGTAACACTGATGGAGCTATTGGAAAGGCGGTGGATTACGAGCCATCTTGATGGCAATCATGGGGGTGACTATCCAAGAAAGAGTGAGTTTATCGATAGTGGCGTACCCTATATATCAGCCAACTGTTTGGTGAATGGCGAAATTGATTTTTCAAAGGCAAAGTACTTGTCGGATGAGAGAGCTGGAAAACTACGAAAGGGGATCGCTAAGAATAACGATGTGATTTTTGCTCACAATGCGACGGTGGGGCCAGTAGCTATTCTAAAAACAAATGAAAGCCAAGTTATCCTCGGGACGTCGTTGACCTATTACCGTTGTGATCCAGATTACATTCTGCCTGAGTATTTGGCTCAGTATATGAAAACGGGCGTATTTACCTCTCAATACAAAAAAGTAATGAGGCAGTCTACAAGAAATCAGGTTCCTATTACGAAGCAGCGCGAATTTTTCCATCTAATTCCACCCATTGAACAACAGAAAGAATTTGCGAGCTTTTTGGTGGAGTTGTCTGGAAAAACAGAGGACCTCAAGGAAATTTATAATGCCAAAATAAAAGCTCTCGATGAGCTGAAAAAATCCTTCCTCCAAAAAGCTTTCTCTGGCGAATTGACCAAATCTAGTGCGGAGGCCGCCGCCTGATGCTACGGGTAAACCACCTGTCACTCGGCCCCACAGCGGCGGCATTGGCTCTGTCACGCAGACCTTTCACAGGGGTGTGAATAGTGACTAAGCCCATCGAAATTTACCAAACCGACCAGCAAACCATTGAAGTGCGCTTTGACGGCGAGCAGGAAACGGTCTGGTTAACGCAGCGTCAAATGGGCGAGCTTTTTGGCACCACCCCGGAAAACGTGCTGATGCACCTAAAAAATATCTATAAGGATCAAGAGCTTGAGGAGGCGGCAACTGCTAAGAAATTCTTAGTAGTTCAAACCGAAGGCAAGCGGCGGGTAGAGCGTAAGCTGTTGCATTACGACTTGGACGCCATTTTATCAGTGGGGTATCGAGTAAACAGCAAGCAGGGTGTGTTGTTTCGTAAGTGGGCTACCCAGCGCTTAAAAGAACATCTGCTGCAAGGCTACACCCTGAACCAGCAACGCTTTGAGCAAAATGCCGAGGCCTTAAAGCAGGCGCTGGCGTTGATTGAAAAAACCGCCCAATCACCGGCGTTGACCGCCGAGGTGGGAAGCGGTTTGGTGGAGATTGTCAGCCGCTATACCCAGACCTTTCTCTGGCTTCAGCAGTATGACGAGGGTTTGCTGGAAGAACCGGGCGGGCAAACCGGCGGCAAGCTGCCGACAGCGGCCGAGGCCATGAATAGCTTAAGGCAGCTAAAAGAGCAGTTAATGGCGCGGGGCGAAGCCACCGAGCTGTTTGCCCAACTGCGAGAGGATGGCTTGGCCGCCATTTTGGGCAATCTCGACCAAAGCGTGTTTGGCGAACCCGCCTACCCCAGTATTGAAAGCAAGGCGGCGCACCTGCTGTACTTTGTGGTGAAAAATCACCCGTTCAGCGATGGCAACAAGCGCAGTGGCGCCTTTTTGTTTGTGGACTTCTTGCACCGCAATGGCCGTTTGCTGAATGCCCGCGAGGAGCCGGTCATTAACGACACCGGCTTGGCGGCGTTGACCTTGCTAGTGGCGGAGTCTGACCCCAAGCAAAAAGAGGTGATAATTCGCTTGATAATGACGATGCTGGCGAGCAGGCAATAAGCAAGCAAACCGATAGGACGCGAATGGATGCGAAACGAGGCAGATACAAGAGCCGATCTGATTGACCCCAAATTGGTTGAGGCGGGCTGGAGTGTTGTTGAAAACAGCTATATCCGCCGTGAAGTCAGTATCACTCAAGGTAGGATCATCGGCGGTGGTAAACGTGCATCGGCCCTAAGCAGCGACTATGTCCTGGAATATCAGGGCCGTAAGCTGGCCGCCGTTGAGGCCAAAAAAGAAAGCCTTAGTTATACCGAGGGGGTGCGCCAGGCAAAAGACTACGCCCAGCGCCTGCAGTGCCGGTTTGGCTATGCCACCAATGGCCACCAGATTTACCAGATAGATATGCTCAGCGGCGAGGAAAAGCTGGTTGATCAATTCCTGAGCCCGGATCAACTCTGGCAATTGACCTTTGACCCCACCCAGAAACCCGGCGGTGAACAGCCCGAGCCGGATTTTACCGCCGTCTGGCGTGAGCGTTTCGCTGAAATTCCCTTTGAGTGTAAAGGCGACTGGCAGCCCCGTTACTATCAGGAAAATGCCATTAACAACGCGCTGGAGGCCATCGCTCAGGGCAAACAACGCATTCTGCTAACTCTGGCTACCGGTACCGGTAAAACCTGTATCGCCTTTCAAACCGCATGGAAGTTATTTCACAGCCGCTGGAGCCTGAAAGCCCAAACAAATCCTGAAGCTGCCAAAAAGCGGCCCCGTGTTTTATTCCTGGCTGACCGCAATGTCTTGGCCAACCAAGCCTTTAATGACTTTGGCCCCTTTGGTGAAGATGCCATTGTGCGGCTGGAGCCGGGCGAGATTAAAAAGCAAGGCGCTGTACCTAAGAACGCCAGTGTGTTCTTCACCATTTTCCAGACCTTTATGAGCGGGCCGGAGGATGCCAAGGGCAATAAAACGCCTTACTTTGGCCAGTACGCGCCGGACTTTTTCGATTTTATCGTCATCGACGAGTGCCACCGTGGCGGTGCCAACGACGAAAGTAGCTGGCGGGAGATACTGAATTACTTCTCACCAGCAGTGCAGCTGGGTTTAACGGCAACCCCCAAGCGCACGGTCAACGCTGATACCTATTCCTACTTTGGCGAACCGGTATACAGCTACGCCCTGAAAGACGGGATTAACGATGGCTTTCTGACCCCGTTTAAGGTGCTGCCTATTGTCGGCACGATGGATGAGTATGTGTATACCCCCGGCGACGGGGTCGTTGTGAAGGGCGAACCGGAGCCGGGCAAGGTGTACAAAGAGGGCGACTTTAACCGCATTATCACCATCCCCGAACGTGAGAAAAAACGCGTTCGCTACTGGATGGATCATTTTAATCCCCAGGAAAAAACCATCGTATTCTGCGCCACCCAGGAACATGCGGGCATGGTGCGGGACTACATCAACCAATACGCCGTGGATAAAGGCTGGACGAGCAACCCCGGCTATTGTGTGCGCATTACCGCCAATGATGGTGTGGCTGGCGAGAACGACCTGAAAACCTTTCAGGACAACGAAAAAACCATTCCCACGGTGCTGACGACCTCCCGCAAGCTCTCAACGGGGGTGGATGCCCGCAACGTGCGCAATATCGTGCTGATGCGCCCCTGCAACAATATGGTCGAGTTTAAGCAGATTGTCGGCCGTGGCACGCGCATGTACGACGGCAAAGACTTTTTCACCATCTACGATTTTGTGAAAGCACATTACAACTTTGCCGACCCGGAATGGGATGGCGAGCCGATAGTCGAAGAGCCTGATGATTCGTATCCAACACCGGAGCCCCCTTCTGGCGGAGTAAAAGAGCCAGCAGGCCCGATTGCCGGAGGCCCCGAGTCTGAACCCACACCCGAAAAAATCACCATTCAGTTAAGTGACGGTAAAGCCCGGCAGATACGCCACATCTCCTCAACAATGTACTGGAGCCCTGATGGCAAGCCCATCACCGCGCGGGAATTTGTTGAGCGGATGTTTGACGACCTACCCAGGTTTTTCAGCAACGAAGACCAGCTTCGTCAAATATGGAGTGATCCGACTACCCGAGAGAAGCTGCTAGACGATTTGGCTGAGGAAGGCTACGACACCGAAAAGCTCAATAGCATGAAGGAACTGATCGACGCCAAAGACAGTGATGTTTACGACGTATTGGCCTTTGTCGCCTATGCCGCTGAAACACAAACCCGCGCCGACAGGGCAAGGCTGGCGAAACCGGCAATCAGTCAGGCCTTTACCAACAATGAGCAACAGGCCTTTATAAACTTTGTGTTGGATAAATATATTGAGGATGGCGTAGGACAGCTTTCCATCAAGAATATGAGCGGCCTGGTAAAAATTCGCTACAACACCATTAGCGACGCAGCGTCAGAGCTGGGCTCACCAGCACTGATAAAAGACACCTTTTTTGGATTTCAGCGCCACCTGTATGAGCAAAAAACAGATTAAACCCAGCTTAGGCACAGCTAGAAAGGGGTACTATTTAGGGGTACATGAAATTTCTTGAACGGGATAAATATAAAATTATCAAACCGTTACGAAAGAGATAGCGAGATGCCTCTGCACCACTCTTCTTCCTCAGTTTCTCACTGCTCACACACCCTCAATCCGCCCGTAGTTCGCTGCGGCGTATTAGCGCAATACCGCTTTCCCTGAGCCAAATAAAAAAGCCTCGAGAGCTTAACGCCCCCGAGGCTTGTGTTATTAGACGACGCAGGGCTTAAAGCTTGCCGTCAGCCGCCATTTTCACGTAGCTGGCATCGAAGTGCAGTTTGATGTTGCTGTTGTCGCCCAGCACCGAGCCATCAGAAAAGCTCATACCCACCACGTCGGGGCTGGGGCTGGCTTCACCGAGCAGGCCTTTGTCGAAGGAGAACTGGCGGACTTTGTTCATCACCACCGGCAGTTCTTCGCTGCTGGCAAATTTGTAGGCATCAGCGGGACTGTAGAACAGCATGGTGTCGTCCAACTGGGCGTCGTAGCCCGCCAGATCGGTACCGGCCTGCTCTGCCATGTAGCTGCGCGCGGCGATAGCCTCGGCGGAATCGCCCTGCATCAGCGCGAGGGTTTCAAACCAGGCGCCGACCAGCGCCTTGCCAAAGGCCGGATTGGCTTTCAGGGTTTCGGTATTGGCGGCCATCATGTCGATGATTTCGCCGGGGATTTGCTTGGAGGTGAAGACCTCAATCGCGTCTTCGGCATTGTCGAGGATGATGCCGAGCTGCGGGTTCCACACGGCAGCGGCGGACACGTCGTCGGTCATGAAGGACGACACGGCGTCGGCATCCGAGGTGTTCACCACTGTCACGTCGCGCTCAGACATGCCATTCATATCCAGCGCGCGGGCAAGGAAGTAATGGGAAACGGACAGCTCGACCAGGTTCACCTGGCGGCCTTTGATATCGGCAATGCTCTTGGCATCTTTGAGTACCAGGCCGTCGTTGCCGTTGGAGTAGTCCCCAAGAATCAGGCCGGTGGTTTCCACGCCGAAGGCGGCCGGGATAGTCAGGGCGTCCATATTGGTCATGGCGCAGGCGTCAAATTTCCCGGCCGTAAACTGGTTGATGGATTCGATGTAGTCGTTCATCTGCACGACTTCAATTTCGATGCCGTACTTGTCCGCCCACTTTTTGATAATGCCTTTATCAGTGGCATAGGCCCAGGGCATCCAGCCGGAGTAAATCGACCAGGCAACCGTAAAAGATTTTTTCTCCTCGGCGTGGACAGCACCAACACCCATTGCACAGACCATCAGGCACAGGGCGGCGGCCAGTCGCTTTCGACTGTCTTTCATTCGCGTAAAAAACTTCTTCATCATTTGACCTCTCGGCATCAGTAACAGGGTTGGGTATAGCGACACAGGGTTTCGCGCTCACGCTCAAACCATTGGTTTGCCTGTGCGCTTGTCTGAGTGAATTGTGGGAAGGCGCAGGACGCCTCCAGGGTATCGATGACAAATCGCCGCTCAATGTCGCGGCCGTCTTGCTGCGCAATGCGCTGGGTAAGTTCGCGACCATTGGCCGTCGTTGAAAAGCCGTCCAGCGATAACAGTGTCTGCCCTTGTCGCTCTGGGCGCGTGCTAAGTTCAACGGTATAGCCATGAGCCAGCGAGCCGCTGGCGACGGAGGTTTCGAAATTGAACAGTTGCACCAGCGCAGCGGCATCACCCACGGCCTGTTCGGCCTTCTCGCGCAGGGCATTGTCGCTCTCGTCGGAAATCGCTTCGGGCCGCGCAAGCACCAGCGCGGCATAGTCGCCACAGATGATGAGACCGCCATCGCGGGAATACTGCTCTCCCGTGCTCAGATTCGTCTCCTGCAGCAGCCGCAAGCCAATCAGCGGGCCGGGCTGGCTCGGCTGTAGCCGCCAATCCTCGACATAAACATTGCTGGGGCAAAACTCCATCATGCAGTTGCCCACCCGTTTTAAATAGGCGGGTTCCTGCCAGCGGCCGTGGAGCTGCAGGGCCTTTTCGTTCTGCCAGGACAGGGTTTCGCCATCCCACACGCTGTCGGCCACCCAGCCTTCGTAATTGCCCATCGCGCGCAACTCTGCCGCGCTGTAATCTCGCCAGGCTTTGGCGGCCACTTGTTCTTCGTCCACCGGCAGGCGCAGGTCGATGGTGAAGTTGCGGCTTTGCAGCCAGCAGACGTGAGTGCGGGTATCCGTATCGCCATTGGCAAAGCTGATGCTGCGGCGCTTGAAATAGCCCAGCATCCACTCGGGCACACCGTCGTCCGGCCGATACTGATGATGTTGCAGAAGTTCAGCTAAATGCATGCTCCGCTCCCTATTGTCCGTGATAGCCGAAGCTATCCACGCTGCGCGCATTCTCGGGCAGGCAAATTTCGCCGCTCGCTAGACGCTGCTTTAAATAGGAAAAGGTTTGAATGGTTTGTGCGTAAAGATGGTCGCCGCATCTCAGGCTTCCGTAGTCTCGATCCTCCCGGCCTTTGGGCAGGGACGCAATCGGCGAAATCTCTGCGTCATAGTCGCAAGCGCAAAACAGCGGAAAGGAATAACGCTCTTCCTTAACCTTTCGCACCCGATGCGAGGTAGCCACGAACTGCCCGTTGCTCAACACTTCCAGCATATCGCCAATATTGATCACAAAGGCGTTGTCTTTCAGCGGCACGTCAATCCACTCTCCCGCGCCATTCAACACCTCCAGACCGGGAGCCGTTGGCATGAGAATGGTGAAACACTCGTAGTCGGTGTGTGCCCCGATACCCGGGCGGTCGTTAACCGCATTTTCATTGTAGGGGTAGTGAATCATCCGCAGCTGACTCGGCGGGTGATTCACCATGCGGCTCAGCGCGTCTTCTTCGAGGTTCAGCGCCAGCGCAAAACCGCGGAACAAGGCATCCGCCACGTGGAGCGCCGCCTGATAATAGGCCTGCACGTCGTCCTTAAAGCTCGGCGCATCTGGCCATTGCGTGGGCCCCAGCATGGGACGACGACCGAGTTCGGCGCGGTAGTCGTAATTGATATCGTAGGCTTCTTTACAATCGGCGACGCCATCACCGAAGCGCTCCTCACCCTCAGGTACGTAGCCGCTGTGGTTCTCCGACTGGCCGATGTAAAAGCGCATTTTGTCGTCCAGCGGCTGGGCAAAATAGGCCTTGGCCTGCTCGATCAAACGCATTTGCAGGGCGGGACTGACACCGTGGCCGGTGATGTATAAAAAGCCAACGTCGCGTGCCGCGCGGCTCAGCTCATTGGCCACCGCCAATCGGCACAACGGGTCATCACTGAAAAGACCGCCGATATCGACGGTGGGTAGCTGGGTAAAGGCAGAGTGTGGCGAGGATTTGTCCGACACTTTGGCAACCTCCTGAATAATGTTGAATATTCAAAATGTCGCCTGGTCGTCCAGACAAAGAAACGGCACTGACCGCTCCGGGTCGTCCCGGATACTTCTTGCCCTAGCTAGAGCAAGGCCTGTACCAACACCTGAAAATAAACCTAAGAGATTGAGCAGCAAGCAATTATTGGAAAGGCGCAAAAAGCCAGGAACAGTTCAATAGGTGCCATTGCAGTGCACGGGAATATAGCAGCGCACCACAAGAGGATCGTTTTCTACGGGCTGCGCTGCGGAAAAACCTGCACCACGGCACCGGCCAGGCACAAAAAAGGGCGGCCTTGAGCCACCCTTATTGCTTGAGCGGATGGGACCAACTCAGCAGACTTTCACTCGACGATGGGTATTCGCCACAATCTTGACCTTACACTTTGCACTATTATCGAGCTCAGAAACCGCATTAGACTGACTATTTTGCTGATCGGGTGTCGACGCACAGCCCACTGAGAACATCGCCAGCAACAACACCGTCATTATGGAGAGAGAACGCATAACTACCTCATTTACTGATATAAGAAAACGTTCCGAACGCCCTGCTCTCGCCATCATGGGCCTATTGGGTTGTCGTCCGGCTGCGACAACACCCTGTCGACGCACCAAATAAGATCACACGACCCAAAATATAACACCTGGCGCACCATATTTGAACGAAACCCAAATCAAAGGGAATCGCATTATCGATTGCGAGAAGGGAGAGGACTGGACTGGGCTTGCCGCCACGGCGCCAAGATCAGCGAGGGCAGGGACTTCGCCAAACCGATGAAACACCAGACGGGCACTGTATCCATCGACCGTTATTCACTAGTATTAGCCGGGCGATCTCTCCTCGAACTCCACAGACGGCCGGTCATGCCCCAAAAGCTCGCAAAGCACTGGACTTCAATCGGCTATTTCAGGCCGATCTTTGACTATTTACGCGCCGCCGGGCAGCCGCGAGCGCCCTACCTGAAATTGCTGGGGCTGAGCGAAGCGGATTTGTCCAACCCCGACGTCCGCATCGACAACAGTCTGTTACACCCGCTGTTCCAAATGGCCGAGAGAGAGTGCGGAGATCCGAATATTGGCCTGCATGCCGGCCTGACGATGCAGGTCCAGCATATTGGTATTGTCGGGCTGCTGGCGATGAGCTGTCAGTATGCGCGGGAAATTTTCGAGCTGCATGCGCGCTACCAGAGCCTGATCGGCGACGGTTTCGTGTTCAACTATTATCTGATCGACGATGCCTTCTGCGTGGACGCCGCCGTTGCCACGGGTCACCCGCCACTGGGCCGACAGGAATATGAATACAGCCTGGCGGGACTCTATCGTCTTCAGTCTCAGTTGATTGGCGGCGACAGCGCATTTCAACGCATTGAACTGCCCTTCGAGCGACCACCGGCAGGCAGTGCCATTGAATCGCTGTTGGACGCACCGGTGAGTTACGGCCACGACCGTATTCGGATTTTTCTGGCAAAGTCGGTTTATGACGCGGAGCTGCTTGGCGCCGACCCACATATTAAGCAACTGCTGGAAACCCAGGCCCATCAGCGTCTGCTGCAACTGCGCGGCGAGCAGGCCAGCAGCGATCCCATGCTGGCCAGAATTCGGGAGTTAATCGCGGAGCGGCTGGCCTATGGTACCGCCTCGCTGGAGAGCATTGCCGACGCCATGCAGGTGTCGGTGCGCACGCTGCAACGGCAGCTAGACCAACACGACACCCGCTTCACCCAGCTATTGGACGACCCCCGCCAGGACCTCGCCCGGCGGTATATCAGCAATGCGGAACTGAGCCTGCTGGAAATTGCCATGATGCTCGGCTTTGCCGAGCAGAGCAGTTTTAACCGGGCCTTCAAGCGCTGGTTTGGCGAATCCCCCGGCGCCTATCGACGGAACAGCTAGGCTTATTAAGGCAAGGTATCAAGAAAGGTCTGGTAGATTGCCGCCGTTTCTTCAGGTGCCTCGACCATCGGCATATGGCCAATCTCCGGCATCAAGCGAACATACAAATTCGGCACCTGCTCGCGCCACACACTGACCGCGCTGACATCAATCAGTCGATCCTGCTCGCCCCAAATCAACAAGCTCGGCACCTGCATCTCAGACAAGCGCTCTGTGAGACGCGGCTCACTATGAATGTCCTTAAAAATCTGTGCGTAACGCTCGCGGCGATCCATATACATCTGCGCAGTGGCATCCAATACCATCTTGGGCAAATACGGCGGCTTGGCCATGGTCATCGGGTAGAAGCGCGCAAAGTCCTCCGCAGACGCAATCTCGAAGGGATTTTCGCCCTGCTCCAACAGGCGTTCCATATCGCTGCGCTCCGGGGAGATGACACCCGCAGGATCAACCATCGTCGCCGACAACGTGCGCTCCGGGAACGCCAGAGCAAAATAGGCGGCGATGTAGCCTCCCATGGAATTCCCGATAATGTGGATACGCTCGATATCCAGCTTATCCATCAGTGCCACGATGCGTTCCGCCTGAGCCTGCTGACTGTAGTCCCAAGTTGGGTCGAAAGCGGCGTCGCCGTGACCGGCGAGATCGGGAATGATGACATCGTAATTGTCGACGAAAAACCGGGCGAACCGCGGCCAAACGGTTTTATCTGCGGTATAACCATGCACCATCACAATGGCCTGCCCACCTTCCGTTCCGCCACGATAATAGGGAATGGACAGTTCGCCGATATCCTGTTGATGCGCTTCCAGGCCGTAAAGCTTGTTCTCAAGTGAGATGCCCGCAGCAAACACAAGCCCGCCCACCTTGGGATAACTTACGGCGGCAGCAATAAGGCCCGCAGCCAACACCGCGACCAGCAGCCAGAGAGTTTTTTTCATCGAATGACTCCGTATTGTCATTATTTTACGAGGGGTAATGAGCGCCATCGAGTACATCGCGCATTTTTCGCCACAGTATCCAATTCCTTAACTTGAGCGGCAACAGGCCACTGGCAAGGCGAATACTGAAGGCTTGATTCCCGAACACAATGCGCGGACGTTTGCCCAGGACCGCACGAATCACCACCTCGACAATGTCCTCTGGTGCTGTCGTGAGGAACTTCCGATTGAATGCCTGCCCCTCGCGTTTTTTGACAATATTGGTGGCGATGCCCCCTGGGTGCACCAGATAGGCATCGACGGGGCTATCCTGCAGTTCCACCATCAGCGCCTCGGTGTAGCCGCGCACCGCAAACTTGCTGGCGCAGTAATCACTATTGCTTGGTGTACCAATCAGGCCGAAAACACTCGATACATTGATCACCGCACCCTCGCCATTGGCAAAAAGCTGCGGCAGAAACAGGCGCGTTCCATTGACTACACCGTAAAAGTTCACCGCCATTACACGTTCGATTTCGCTCTTGCTTATCGCCCAGGTAGGTTTGACGGCGCCCTCAATACCGGCGTTATTAATGATCACATGGGCATTTCCCAAGGACTGTTTAACCGCCGTTGCGAACGCGGCAAACGCGGTCTCGTCGGCAACATCAAATGCCTGGTGAAAGCAATCTGATCTTGCAGGCTCGGGCAGCAAGGCAACGCTCTGCTCAAGTGCTTCGCGGTCATAATCGTTAAGCGCCAACTTTGCACCCAGTCGGGCAAAGGCCATGGCATACGCTCGCCCCATCCCCGACCCTGCGCCAGTGATCACCACAACTTTGTTCTTGAATGTTTTCATGATTCAGCGCCTCCCGCTGCAGGCGTTACCAGAGCTGCCTTGGGCGCGGGCGCGTCTGAAAAACGGTGATGCCGACGCTTGAACGCGTTCGCCATGCGCCGGTACGTAAATGAAAAGCCGGGGAACATTGCGATCACGTGCCCACTCTTGCTTTGATACCAGCTATTGCAGCCACCGGACTTCCACACCGTTTTCTCCATCTCGCGGTGAATCATCTCCGTGTACTCCACTTCGGCTTCCTCGGTCACCTCAACCGTCTGGTGCCCGCCCTTCAGTACCTGCTTGATGGCTTTCGCGACATAGTTCAGCTGTGCCTCGATGATAAAAATCGCCGAGGTATGACCAATACCCGTATTGGGTCCGGTCATAATAAAAAGGTTGGGGAAGCCCGGCAGGCTGGTGCCCAAATATGCACGCGGATACGCCTCCCACTGATCGGCCAAAGAACGGCCATCGCGCCCCTCTACTGGATAGGAGATTACGCCGTCGGTGGCGCAGTAGCCTGTGGCGTAGACAATCAGGTCCACATCCAGCTGCTTCCCCTGCGTTGTGCGAATCCCCGTCTCGTTGATTTCGGCAATACCGTCGTCCTTGGTATGCACGCTGACATGCGGCTGGTCCAGTGCCGGGTAGAGTGTGCTCGACAAAATAATTCGCTTGCAGCCGATGGTGTAATCCGGCGTCAGCGCTTTTTGCAGTGCCGGATCGCCAATCGTCTTTTTGATGAAGTTCTCGGCCTTGCGTTGGGCAACGAGCTTCAACATGGTTTTGGAGTATTTGAAGCCGATAACACGGTACTCCAGCGACCAATAGATCAAGCTGCGCAGCAGTTTGTACATCGGCTTAACGCCCAACAGATAGCGCTGGAAGCGAGAAAAGCGACGGTCCGGCCTGGGCAGAACCCAGTGCGGGGTTCGCTGGAACACATGCATTTCTGCCACATCATTCGCCATCGCCGGGATCACCTGTGCCGCACTGGCGCCACTGCCGATAGTCGCCACACGCTTGCCTTTGTAATCGTAGTCCCAGTCCCAGTTATTGGTGTGAAAGGCCGCGCCCTGAAAGCGCTCGCGCCCGTTAAAATCCGGGGTAAACGGTGTACTCAGGGGGCCTGAGGCGTTGATCAGAAACTGCGCACGAAACTCACCGTTATTGGTCGATACGACCCACTGCTGCCGACTCTCATCCCAGTGCACCCGTTCAACATTGGTCGCAGTGCGGGTTTTCTCACGCAGACCGTTCTTGTCGATAACGTGGTTGGTGTAGGTCTGCAGCTCGGCCTGTTCGGCAAACATCTGCGACCATTGATAGGGCTCGGCCTCAATCGAGTACAGCGGCGATTGCACATCGACCGCAGCACCGGGGTAGGTATTCTGGCACCAGGTGCCGCCCATGAAGTCACGACGTTCCAGAATAAGGTAGTCGTCGATGCCCAGTGTCTTGAGCTTCATGGCAGCACACTGGCCACCAAAGCCACTGCCGATGATCAATACCGTGTGTGTACTCATGGAGATTCCTCAAACGCGAACGGACGCATAGTGAGGCTATTCTTTCAGCGCAGCATCGCCGCGTATTGACATGGTGTGTCAATTTTAAACTTGATGTGACAAGGCCGCCACGCACCGGCGGAGGCCATGAATCAGTGAATTAGGACTTCAGTGACGCGACGATCCCCGTCCACATGGCATCACTCGCCGCATAGGGCGCGTAGATCGCCAGTCGGTCCGCATACTCGCCATAGCGCGCCTTGAGTTTTGCGGCGATGTCACCGGGCTCTCCCCGCACACAGAAGGCGTCGAGAAACTCGTCGTCAATGTAGTCGCCGAGCTGGTCCCATTTTCCCTCTTTGGAAAGCGCATTGAGTTTGGGTTGCAGCTCGCCCAGCCCCACCGCTTCCATCGGCGGTCGATAGGCCGGGGTGGAGGCGTAAAAGCCCAGCAATCCTTTTACGCTGTTTTCAGCGGCACGGTATTCCTCTTCACTTTCACCAGTGATGACAATGGCATTGACCTGCAGAAGGAAGTCATCGATGGATCGCCCCGCTTTGTCGAGGCCACGGCGCACGGCAGGCAATGCGCGCTCTTCCAGGAACGGCAGGCTGTTGAAAGGGTGTACGATCAGGCCGTCGGCGACCTCGCCCGCCACTTCGGTCATTTTCGGCCCCAGTGCGCCGAGCATAATGGGCGGCGGCCCGTAGGGGTTGGGACCGGGGTTAAACATCGGGGTCATCAGTGTATGGCGGTAAAACTTACCCTGAAAGTCGAGTTTGCTGCCGTTCTGCCAGCAGTCAAAAAAGGCTTTGACGGCCTGAATGTATTCGCGCATCCGCGACGCGGGTGGATCAAATTCCAGCCCAAAGCGCTTCTCGATATGGGCCTTGATCTGCGAACCGATACCCAGCATAAACTTGCCCTTCGAGAAGGTCTGCAGGTCCCAGGCCTGATAGGCGATGTGAGAAGGGTTTCTGGGAAAGGCGACGGCGATACCGGTGGCAATATCCAGCGAGGGTGCATGCTCGCTGGCCAACGCCAGGGGCAGAAACGGGTCCCAGCTCCCCTCAAGGGTGTAGACCCCATCGTAGCCGATAGCGGCCAGCCGTTTGGCTTCGGCAGCGGCACCGCCCAGCGTCGCATAAAATGGACCATCGATTTTCATAGCAAGTTCTCTTCGTGTATGACGGGGTATCAGCTCAGCACCGTGACGACACCAGTTTCCGCATCGAGCCGCACACGGTCGCCGGTGCGAATGTGTTTTGTCCCCATACGGGTATTAACGATGGCGGGCAGACCGTATTCCCGCGCGATCACTGCGCCGTGGGAAACCGCACTTCCGACGTCGGTAATGAGGCCGGAGATCAGGCTGAAATACGGGGTCCAACCCACATCAGTGATTGGCGCGACCAGGATTTCACCGGGCTGGAGCGCCGCAGCCTCCGACACGCTGAAGGCGACCCGGGCGCGACCTTCCACCACCCCTCGGGATACCGGCCTCCCCACAAGCTCGCCCTCGCTATTGGCCAACTGGCCGCGAAGATCAATCGGCTGCGGAGTGCCCACGCAGATCTCATCAAACTCCAGTCGGTCCTGAAATGACAGCGCCAACCGCCGCTGCTTTGCTCGCTCGCACCAAGCCGCCTGGCTCGGCGCCCCCGCATCGCTGCGCACAAAATCCACCAGCTCTTCGTGCAGAAAAAAGAACACCAGATCCGCGTCATCGAGCCGCCCTTCCGCGACCAACTGTTCACCCAGTGCGCGATAGCTGCGTTTGAAGCGATTGGCAATATCCACCAGCAGAGATTTTGTGGCCTCGCGTCGACGAACAGCATTGTGCGCCTTGGGCACAATCCAGCGCAGCGCCCGACTGAGCTCGTCGAGGTTGACCGCGTCCGGACGGGGCGCTGCCTCGCGCCCCTGAAGACGCGCATTGACCGACGCCTGCATGGTGGCGATCAAGGTTTCGGGATCATCCGCCCAGCACCGCTCGCGCATGCACAGCTCCCGGTAGGCGCGATGACCGTGGCGCTCAAGAAAGGCGCGATACGCCGCGGTAATGGCATCCGGCGCCTCGTCCTGAAGCCAGAGCAAGGCGTCTTCGCAACGACAGTCGACAAACTTCGCCAGGGCATCGGGATGAGCCGCAATCTCATCGACCAGGGCATCGAGCTGATCGACCAGTACGGCCGACTCCACACCTTTGGCCCCGGCCATCAGCCGCGCGCCTTCAGCCTCTTCTTCCGGACTGCTCTCCTGACCGCCGGAGATAATGGCCTGCAAGACATTGCTGGCGAAGCCCGACGTGGCAGAGGATTGCAGATGTACCGCCATCGCCTCGACGTAAAATGCCTGCGCCTGATCGAGGGCCTCCGCCAGCTCAATACTGCTGCCGCGAACGGGAAGACTGAAGCCCGCTGCCCGTTGCCTGAAGGCGTCAATGACGGCATCGGCGCGCCGTAAATAACGCAGCAGGCGGAACATGCCACCAAGCCGAATCAGACCATTGCGTTTCGGCGGCTCTTTAAGCTCTTCAACAATGCGACCGCAAATACTCAGCCCCATGGATTTCACATCGGTCCCCAGCACGGTGGAAACCGTGGCTGCCGAACCACTGAGGTTCAAAAACATTTTGCCACTGCACATTGCGACCTGCGTCCACTCGTCGGTAATTGCGGGACGACCGGCATAGCTGACATGCATATGCTGCATGCCTTTTTCGATGCTGCGACCGGTAGTGGAGAATGTCAGCGGGCAACTGGCCCCCGGCATCATCTCGCCGATATTGCAGCGGGTCACCACATCATCATCAGCCAGTGGCGTATTCAATTCGCTAAGGTCAGAGCCCAGCGTCGTGATGGGGCGAGCCTGCAGCCACCTAAGTTGCTCCTCATCGTCGAACGCCCACTCCATATCGAGAGGCTGACCAGCGGCAGCAACCGCGGCGCGCGCCTGTTCGACCAATTGCTGACGCTGCGGCGGCGAAAGTATTGGCGCCTCGCCCACCAAGTCCTCAAAGCAAAGCGTATTGTCGAGGTCGTACTCATAGTGATCGGGCGTTTGATCCCCGCTCACCAACGCCTCGCCCAATCCCTCGACCGCGTCGATAACCAGTCGGTCGTGTCGACCGGAGACTGGGTCTGCGCTGAACAACACACCCGCCGAGCGGGCCTCCACCATCTGCTGTACCACCACGCACATCTGGGTTTCCGGCAGGGCTTTCTGCTGCTGATAGGCCTGCGCCCGAGCACTGTGCAACGAGGCGACACAGCGCTCGATTGCGTCCTTGAGCGCATCTTCGCCCTGCACATTCAGTACGGTTTCGTAGAGCCCGGCGAAGGAGCTTTCGCTGCCGTCCTCGCCCAACGCCGAGGAGCGAACCGCAACCTTAGCCGCTCCCAGCTCGCGATATCGCGCAATGGCGGATTCTTCGTAGCCACCCTCCTGTGCATTGATAATGACAAAGGCGCGAGGCACCGACAGTCCCCAGGTAATCAACCTGGACAGTCCCTCAGCCTTGCCGCCGACCGGATCACGGGCAGGCTCTATGTCTTCGATCCAACGCACACTGGCAGACGTTTTTATTGTTGTCATACGCCACAGTTTCCTGCTGAACGGAAAAACTATACGATCGTATAGCCAGAGTATAAAGTCAACCGGCGCCGCCACGAGCGATGATCGCGGTATACTTCAACGACAATCCGACACAGGGCCCCGAGCATTTCATCGATGAGCCACTCAGACGCAGCCATACCCAGTACGAACGACGACAGCCGGGCATCAAAGCGCCGCCAAATCCTGGCCGCTGCCGCCGAGCTGTTTGCTCAACAGGGTTACGATGGCACCTCGATTGGCGCTGTTGCCGAGGCTGCCAAGGTACAAAAGTCGCTGGTTCAATATCACTTTGAAAACAAGAAGTCGCTCTGGCAGGAGAGCATTCGCTACATCTGGCAAGAGCGCGACGACGCCCTGCCCCGCTATCTGGATGAAAACGACAGCAGCGTCGAGCCCGACGAACTCATCTGGCAGCTTTGCCGACGTGTACTGCGCTTCACCTTTGACCATCCGCAATGGGTCAAGCTGATGTTTCAGGAGGCCTCCACCCCCGGCCCCCGGCTCGACTGGATGGTGGCGCATTTTTTCAGAAGCGACTTTCAGCGTGGCACGGCGATCATTGAGCTTGGGCAACAACAGGGCCTGCTCCCCAAAGGCAATGTGATTGATCTTCTCCACATTCTGTCCGGCGCGTTGATCTACCTCGTGAATGTCGCGCCCATTACCGAGCGCGTATTGGGGGTCAGCCCCGAGAGTGACGAATACATTGACCACCACGTGCGCTCATTGATGGCGCTGTTGCAGACCGCCACGGCGTCCGCCACAAAACCGTAACCGGGCTGTCACCGGGATTTCCCACAAACTTCTTACGCTGCAGGTTTTGAATCTCACACTGCGTTAGGAGTTTGATCATGCGCCTGAAAAAGCTGGCATTTGCCACTCTACTTGGTACCGCTCTTATCAGCGGCTGTTCTCTCGACGGCGACGATGGCGAACGCGGCCCAGCCGGGCCTCAGGGTGAACAAGGCCCGGCCGGTGAGCTTGGCGGTCGCGCCATTGATCTGACCATTCTGCACATGAACGACCACCACTCCCATATCGAGTCCGACAGTTTCGACTTTGATGTCTCGTCGCTGGGGCTGTCGGCACAAAATGACGCAGGAGAAACACCGGCAGAGATTTCGGTTAACTATGGCGGTTTCCCGATGCTGGTCTCGCTCTTCAATACCCTGTCGAATCAAAGCAGCAATGTGATCAAACTCCACGCCGGCGATGCGGTAACGGGCACGCTGTTCTACACCCTGTTCAAAGGCGTGGCTGACGCCGCCGTAATGAACCAGATCTGCTTCGACGCCTTTGCACTGGGCAACCACGAGTTTGACGACGGCGACAGTGGTCTGGCGTATTTTCTCGATGCACTGAATTCCACTGCCTGTCAGACACCGGCGCTGGCCGCCAACGTCAGCCCGGCACCGACGTCTGCCATCAACAGTGGCTATATCCAGCCGTACACGCTGGTGAAACGCGAAGGCGAGACCATCGGCATTATCGGCATCGACATCGCCGGCAAAACCAAAAACTCTTCCCAGCCCGATGACGGCACCGAGTTCCTCGACGAAGCCACCACCGCGCAGCAGTACATCGACGAGCTGACGGCAATGGGCGTGAACAAGATTATTCTGCTGACCCACTACCAGTATCAAAGCGACCTGGCCCTGGCAGCGCAGTTAACCGGCGTCGATGTGATTGTCGGCGGCGACTCGCATTCACTGCTGGGCGGGGACAGCTTCGACGCACTGGGCTTTAACCCGGTTGGCGACTATCCAACACAGGTCAGCAATAAAGATGGCGACCCGGTGTGTGTGGTGCAGGCCTGGGAATACGCTCATCTGATGGGCAAGCTGGACGTAAGCTTCGACGAAGACGGCGTGGTCACCAGTTGTGCCGGTCAGCCGTATATGCCCATCAGCAATCAGTTTACGTACAGCTACAGCGACAGCGAAACCCGCCCTCTCGACAGCGGCGACAACTATCTTCTTACTCAAGCGCTAACCGCCTACCCGGAACTGGTGATGACCTTACCTGACGCCACCACTCAGGCGTTGGTTGATGACTTTGCCGCGGAAACGGAAGTGCTGAAGCAAACCGTGATTGGCAGTGTCAGCGATGACCTGTGTCTGGAGCGTTTCCCCGGCCAAGGCCGCTCCAGCCTTTGCGACGTTTCTGCGACATCGGCCATGGGTTCCGATATTTCCAATATCGTCGCCAAGGCATTTATGACCGTCACACCCACCGCTGACATTGGCATTCAAAACGGTGGCGGCGTTCGCGTTGATGTGGCGGCAGGCGACTTCACCATCGCCGATGCCTATACGCTGCTCCCCTTCTCGAATACGCTGGTCACGCTGGAGATGAGCGGCCAACAGATCGTCGATGTATTGGAAGATGCGCTGTCCAACGCACTCGACAACGGCGGCTCTACCGGGTCTTACCCCTACGCCTCCGGTCTTCGCTACGCCGTTGATGCCTCGGCGGCAAAAGGCAGCCGTATCAGCAACATCGAAGTGAACCCCCGTGTTGCAGGCAGTTGGAGTGCGCTGGATCTGGCGGCGACTTACACCGTGGTTACCAACGACTTTATCGCCTCAGGACAGGACGGTTACGACGCCTTTGGCCCGATCTATGATGCGGGAAACTTTGTCGATACCTTCACCGAATACGCGCAGGGCTTCGTCAGCTTTATGGAATGGCTGAGTGACGATGGCGCCGCCCTCGGTAAACTGCCTGCCAGTGAGTACTCCACTCAGTCGTATATCGGCCGCGACGGTTGCGATCACAGCAGCGGCAGTTGCAGCGGTTACTGAGTTCGTTATAACCAAAAGAAAAAGGCGGCCTCTGGCCGCCTTTTTTGCTACTGCGTTACGCGGAGTTATTCCTCCGTTTTCTCCACCTTGTTGAGCTTGTGCAGACTTTCAATCGGGCATTTCCTCGGTCCGATGGAGGTTTTAACCACGAGCTGATCAAAGGGCGTGACATCATCGGTCGTTGTGGTAAACCCAATGTGTTCGGCGCCACGAAGATCCGTGCAGTCCATGGTCAACGTCACCAGATAATTGTCGCGAGGTCCCGCGCCAAAAATCACGTGTCGATCGTCTACATAATTCCAGCCGTTGATGCGGTAGTTCTTGATACGCTCAACTCGCTCGGCCACCGCGTAGCCGCGTTTACTCAGAATATCCTCAGTCGTCTGTTCTGGCGACGAGGCGCAGGCTGCCAGCAGCAGGCCTGCGCTCAACGCCGCTATCATTACCATTCGCTGTTTCATTACCATGCTCTCCTGCTTGCTCTACTCGTTTCGAGTCAGCATTCGCGCAGCGGTTCCCCACGTCACTCCTCCGGGTCAAAGCGAATAGGCATCGCTTTTATGGTGTTGATAAAGAAGGAGCGCATGTAGCGTACCTCGCCCGCAAATTCGGGATTGCGCAAACGGGGAATCAGCTCTTCGAAGATGACCTTCAATTCCATCCTCGCCAGGTTCATACCGAGGCAGAAGTGTTCGCCGATGCCAAAGGCGCGAATATCACGTCTAAGGGTGGGCATCCGCTTGGCACGGTGAATATCAAAGGTCAGCGCATCGTCGCCAAACACGTCTTCATCGTGGTTGACCGCGTGATAGTGCAGGATCACTTTATCGCCTTTCTTGATATGGTGGCCATTCCACTCAACATCCTGCGTGGCCGTGCGACGCATGGCGATAAATGCAGTGTTGTAGCGCAACATTTCTTCGATGGCGTCGGGAATATCTTCCGGGTGGTCGACCAGATGCTGCAGCTGATCAGGATGCTCAATCAGCAGTCGCATACCGTGAGAGGTCGCCGTGCGCGTGCTTTCATTGCCGCCCACCATAATCAGGATGAACATCCAAGCAAACATTTCCTCGGTCACCGGCTGCCCGTCTACCTCACCATTGAGCAGCGCCTGCACCACCGGGCTGGTGGGGTTCTCGCGCTGCTTGGCAGCCAGTTCCGCCGCGTAGGCAATCACCTCGAAGCTGGCGGCATTGGCCTCGTCGCGCGTCGTTGCCACATCGGGATCATCGGCAAAGGTCATGGTATTGGTCCAGTCGAAGAACTGCTTTCTGTCTTCCTGCGGCACACCCAGCAATTCGAGAATCGCCATCAGCGGCAGCTCGGCGGCGACCTCTTCCACAAACTCGCAGCGTCCTTTTTTCGCCACACGATCAACAATCTGACGCGCCCCCTTTCTCAACCAGCTCTCCATATCCGCCACCGCCTTGGGCGTGAAGGCGTCACGAAGAATCTTGCGATACTTCATATGCTTGGGCGGATCCATGGCAATGATGATGTTCTCCTGCATCACCGCCTGAATCTCAACTTCCTCTGGCGGCACTTCCATCGGAAAGGCCCCCTTGAGATTGGAGGAAAACAATTCAGGATGCTGAGATACAAAATCCAGCGCATCGCGTTTAACCACCGCCCAATAGGGCACACCGTTCTCCGGGTCGTCCATGTAAACCATCGAACCCTGCTTACGGACTTTTGCCAGCTCCTCATAGGGCATACCGCCGACATAGGCATCCAAACTCAACAGATTAATGTGGGGACACTGACTCATAACGCTCTCCTCGACATGGGCCTAATCGGGCCATTATTGTTTTTTTAGTGGTCGTAAATCGTGGATATATCACCCTCACAAGCTAGCAGAGACACTCTGCCCCAGCGAGTTCATTTCGGGTCAGGCCACTGGTCGAAGCGGCAACATTCATCGATAATGCGCCCCTTCACGTCCCCTCCTGCGAGCACCGACTATGACCCTGGCTACCCTGCGATTGAACAAGAACGAAGAACGCCGCCTGCGGGGAGGACACCTGTGGATTTACAGCAACGAGGTGGATAAACAGGCCAGCCCGCTGAAGAGTTTCGAACCCGGACAGCAAGTGCTGGTGGAGTCGTCTCAGGGAAAACCGCTGGGCGTCGCGTATGTGAATCCCCAGTCCCTGATCTGCGCGCGATTGTTGAGTCAGGGGCAAACACCGTTCGCTCAGCGCGATATCGAACAACGACTTCAGCAGGCGCTCGCCTTGCGAGAGCAGCTTTTCGAGCACCCTTGCTATCGGCTCGTCTACGGGGAAAGCGATCTGCTTCCCGGCCTGGTCGTCGACCGCTTCGGCGATCATCTGTCGGTTCAATTCAATACGGCGGGAATGGAAGCGCTGCGTGAGCCCGTGCTGGCAGCGCTGGAAACACTGCTTGCTCCCGCCTCCATCCTGCTGCGCAACGACGCCTCGGTTCGCCAGCTGGAAGGCCTGCCCAGCGAGGTGGAGTGCGTGCTCGGTCAGTCGCCGGAGGATGTTGAACTGGTAGAAAACGGCGTTCGCTTTGTGGCGCCGCTGGCCAGTGGCCAGAAGACCGGCTGGTTCTACGACCAGCGCCCCAACCGCGCCTGGCTGCGGGATATCGTCAAAGGCAAACGTGTACTGGACGTGTTCAGCTATGTGGGCAGCTTCGGCGTACAGGCGGGCGCCTTTGGCGCCAGCGAAGTCTGGTGTAATGATGCCTCTGAACTGGCGCTGGAAAAGGCCCACGAAAATGCCGCGCTGAACGGTATCAGCGACCGTTTTAACACGCTGCACGGCGATGCCTTCGCGGCACTGCGCCAGCTCAAGGAAGACGGTCAGCGCTTCGATGTGATTGTGGTTGATCCTCCCGCCTTTATAAAACGCAAGAAAGATCAGAAAGAAGGCATTCAGGCCTATCGCCGTATCAACGAGCTGGCGATGCGGCTGCTTGAGCCCGGCGGCTACCTGCTGTCGGGCTCCTGTTCGATGCATATGCCAAGAGAGGAACTGCTGGATATCGTTCGTGCGGCGTCGAGACATATCGACCGCCACGCCCAGATTTTAGCGGAGGGCATGCAAGGCGCTGATCACCCCGTGCATCCCGCCATTCCCGAAACGCGGTATCTGAAAGCGGTGCTCAGTCGAATCTGTCGCGCCTAGTCACACGCAGCGGAAGACGGTTTTCCGCTGCAATCTACCCAATTCCCCCCATTAAAAACGCGAGTATCGACGTTTAAGCAACGGCCGCTATTTAAACCGTTACTGAGATTGCTTATTATTTGCGCCTTCACTACAAAAACCGACTCTCAGGACACCCCATGCCGCATCGCCCCTACCGCCTCAGTGCCGCCGTACTCGCTGCCAGCCTAAGCCAGCTCGGCCTTGCCGCAACGCCAACCAAGCTGGAAGAAATCCGCGTAACCGGCGAACCGATGCAACGCAGCAGCCTGGAAACCATTTCCAGCATCAGCATTGTGAGCGAGCAGGAGATTGAGGCGCGCAATATTCGCGATCTGTACGACCTGCTGCTGCGCACACCCAATGTGAACGCCGCCAAGGAAGACAAGTTCTCGGTGCGCGGCATCTCCAACGAGGGCATTGGCCCCGGCGGTGCGGGCCGCCCCACGGTCAGTGTGTTCATCGACGGCGCTCGTGCCCCCGGACGCGGCGTGGGCAATACTTGGGATGTTGAGCAAGTGGAATTTTACCGTGGCCCGCAGTCAACAGCCTTCGGCCCCGGCTCACTGGCGGGAGCAATTTTCATCAATACCCGCGATCCCGGCGACGAGCTTAACGGACAAGTCAAAGCCGGTGTCTCCAACTACGGCGGACAAGAAGCGGGCATTGCGGTTGGCGGTGCACTGGGTGGCGGCTTTTCCGCGCGCTACGCCGGCGAGACAAACCACAGCGATGGCGAAGTCACCAATACCACGCTCAACGATGACGAGTGGCAGGCCCGCACGCGGTATCTGCAACGCGCCAAACTGGGCTGGGCGGGCGACCGCTATCAGGCCATGCTGAATGTGCAATCCACCAAGCTCCGCGAAGGCAATGAGTACATTCCGCCCGCCACCGCAGAGCAGCGTATCTCTACCGATAATGTTGATGGGTATTACCTCGACGACACCTTGCTGGTCAGCCTGAATCAACAGCTGCAAATCGGAGAAACCAGCCGCCTGGAGTGGATTCTTAGCCACTCCGACAGCTACAACCGCCGCAAGGGTGACTACGACGTTTCCGCCGACGATAACGGCTTTTTCGTTAACACCACCGACGCGACAAACAATGCTGCAGAGCTGCGCTTCCATATCGACCGCCCCGGCTTGCGGGCCGTGGTTGGCGCTTACTATGCCGAAGACACGCTGGATGGCAGTTCGCGTACTGAAGGACTGATTTACTCGATAAGTGGCCTTCAGGTGCGCGCCTTCGCCGATCTGCTGGCCAAGCGGGAAGCGGAAACGCAGGCGCTTTACGCTGAAGCAGACATCGACCTCAGCCAGTCGCTGACCTTGACGCTTGGCGCGCGCTATGAGGAAAACGACGCCGATAATCGCAGCGCCTTTATCGTTGACGAGGCCTACCCGGTCGACCCGATCACCGGCACCACGCTGCCCACCAATGTTGGCCCCGTACTGGCAGCGGTGCTGGACAGCGACGCCACCGCCCCCAACGGCGACGAGGTATGGTTGCCCAAACTCGCGCTCAGCTATCAGATTACCGATGTTCTCAGCGCTTTTATTACCCACAGTTACGGCTACCGTGCGGGCTCAGTGGATTTCGTCAGTGATGGGCAGTCGCCCACCTACGGCCCCGAGTACACCAAGAACTGGGATCTCGGTCTGAAATATCAGGGCGAGCGCTGGTACGTTCAGGGCAGCTTGTTCCGTGTGGATTACGACGATATGCAGATTGGTGTACGCGTGGATGCCTCCACCTTCCGCACCGACAACGCCGGTGAAGCGCGTGCTCAGGGGATAGAACTGGAGTTCCGTGGCGAGCTGCTGGCCGGGCTGAGCCTGTTTGGCGGCGTCGGCTATACCGACACGGAATTTGTCGACTATATCGATGAAGAAGAAAGTTTTAACGGCAAGCACTTCCCCAATGCACCCCGCCTGACCGCCACGCTGGGATTGAATTACCAACACAGCAGCGGCCTGTTTGCCGACCTGAGCTGGTCGCGCAGTGAAAACAGCTTCACCGACCGAGAGAATACGCCGACCCTGATGGCCGATGCCCGCGATCTGTTTTCCGCCCGACTGGGCTGGCAAAACGACAGTTGGCGCGCCGAGCTCTACGGCAAAAACCTGACGGATACCTTTTACGTCACCGACCGGTTCAACAACCCGTCATTGGGTATCGACGCCGTCTTTGTCGGCGACCCGAAAGAATACGGCGCGCGACTCAGCTACCGTTTCTGATCGCACACACTGATCATGGCGCGGGATTAGGATGCGCCGTATGCACAGCCTCGATATCGCTTAGCACCGCCTCGCTCAGCGCCAGACCGGCGCTGTCGATATTGCTCTTGAGCTGAGTCAGGCTGGTCGCGCCGATAATATTGCTGGTCACAAATGGCTGGCGATTGATAAAAGCCAGCGACATCTGCGCAACGTCCAAACCGTGCTTTTCGGCCACTTGCGCATAGGCCTCGGCTGCCGCGACAGCCTGGGGGTTGTTATAGCGCTGAAAACGATCAAATAGCGTCAGGCGTGCCCCCGCCGGTCGCGCCCCGTCACGGTACTTGCCCGCCAACACACCGAAGGCCAGCGGGGAATAGGCCAGCAAGCCCACCCGCTCTCGCATCGCCATTTCCGCCAAACCCACTTCAAAACTGCGATTAAGCAGATTGTAGGGGTTCTGAATACTCACCACCCTCGGCAGCGCATAGCGGTCAGCCAGCCTCAGGAAGTTCATCACGCCCCAGGGGGTCTCATTGCTCAGGCCGACCGTTTTAATCTGTCCCGCCGCCACCAGATCTGCCAACGTCGCCAGCAGTTCATGCTGGTTGGCGAGCACATCGTGACTGTCTTCGCTGTATTGATAGCCAAGCTTGCCGAAAAAATTCGTTTCGCGATTGGGCCAATGAATCTGATAGAGGTCGAGATAATCGGTTTGCAGACGCGCCAGACTGCCTTCAAATGCGGCGAGCAGGCTGTCACGCGTCAGCCCGGCTGCCTGTCGAATATGTTCGTGCCCCGGCCCCGTCGCTTTGCTGGCCAGCACAATATCATCACGCTTGCCACGCTGGCGCAGCCAGTGGCCGATGTACTGCTCGGTACGGCCCTGCGTCTCGGCGACGGGTGGCACCGGATACATCTCAGCAGTGTCGAAAAAATTGACGCCACGAGACCGCGCATAATCCATTTGCGCAAACGCTTCGTCCCGGCTGTTCTGCTCACCCCAGGTCATGGTCCCCAGGCAAATTTCGCTGACCTCGATCGTCGAGTCGCCCAGCAATCGATAACGCATAGTTCTTCCCTGTTTTGATCGTAAAGGTTTGGGCTCACGCTGTCGGGACACCCCCTACAACGCACCTCCGCAACTGCTGCCCTGCCCGGCCGTGCAGCCGAAACAGTGCCCCGCAACTCGAATTGGCTGCTCATCCAAACTGTCCGTGAGCAAATCGCGCAGATGCCGACGTGAACCGGGAACCGCCAAGCCCAACTGCTGATTGAAATCACAGTCGTAAAGGTAGCCCTGCCAATCCACACTGACCAGGCTGCGACACATCACTGAGAGCAGGTTGTCCTCACTGTAGCTGTCCCTGAGCAACTGCAGATAATCACCGAACTGCCCACGGGAAATCAGCGTAGACCCAAAACGCTGAATCGGCATATTCGCCAGCGCAAACAACTGATTGAAGACAATCCCAAAGTGCGCCTGTAACTCCCGGCGGTAATCGGCCTCGAGCGCTTGCTGCTGGGGCGGCAGTGACGGCCCCTGCGGGTTGTAGACCAGATTGAGCACCCGCCCCGATCCCGGCTCGCCGTAACCCAGCGAATTCAGGGTTTGCAGTGCCGCGATACTTTTGTCGAAGACGCCCTCGCCACGCTGGGCATCGACATTATCCAGAGAATAGCAGGGCAGTGACGCAACCACGTCAACCTCCTGGTCAGCCAGAAACTCTGCCAGTCCCTCCTGCCCCGGCTCAAACAGAATCGTGAGGTTACAGCGGTCGATAACCTTCACCCCCATCGCGGTCGCCTCACTCACCAGATCGCGAAACCCGGGATGCAGCTCCGGAGCACCGCCCGTCAAATCCAGCTGGGCAATATTACGTGCGGCCAAAACCTTGGGGATCAGCGCAAGATGCTCCTCCGTCA
>MDTC01130021.1_pt1 | contig 137637 bp, 111 predicted proteins | sample 811181 | NCBI WGS metagenome assembly MDTC01 (sample SAMN05326644, study PRJNA326480) | marine metagenome | isolation source: seawater | place: Pacific Ocean: North | collected 2011
CTGCTGAAGAGCCTGCTGCTGAAGAGCCTGCTGCTGAAGAGCCTGCTGCTGAAGAGCCTGCTGCTGAAGAGCCTGCTGCTGCTGAAGAGCCTGCTGCTGCTGAAGAGCCTGCTGCTGCTGAGGACAGTGGAAAGTCCGATAAACTTAAAAAGGCGGAAGAAATCCTTCGTTCTTCAAGCCCGTCGCCTGCCCGAGGTGAGGAACTCGATGATGCATTTGAAAAGGTCGTCCACATCAACCGCTGTGCCAAAGTGGTGAAAGGTGGTCGTCGATTCAGTTTCTCCGCTCTCGTTGTAAGTGGTAACCGCGAAGGTCAGGTTGGTTTTGGATTCGGTAAAGCTAAGGAGGTTGCGGAGTGCATAAAGAAGGCTAGCGAAGCATCGAAGCGGCAGATGGTAAAAGTGAATATCACCGAGAACACCATTCCCCATGCCGTAGTGGGTGAGCATGGCGGGGGAAGGGTTCTCCTTCGTCCAGCGTCCCCCGGAACGGGGCTTATCGCCGGTGGCGGTGTTCGTGCAGTAGTAGAAGCTGCTGGTGTTAAGGATGTCCTTGCTAAGTCGCTGGGATCGAACAACCATGCAAACGTTGTGAAAGCGACGCTCAATGCTCTTGAGCAGCTTCGAACCAAGGAAGAAATTTATTCAAGGCGCGGAAAGCGTCTGGCTGAGAAGAAGGCTCTCTAAGAGTTCTTCCGGCGAACATTGAAAGGACTGAGGACAGATGAAACTTCACGATTTACAACCTACTCCAGGATCCAGGCATCGCCGTCGCCGTGTCGGCCGCGGTGAAAGCTCAGGTCTTGGTAAGACCAGTGGTAAGGGCCACAAGGGTCAGAAGTCACGATCCGGCGCTTCGATTCGCCCCGGTTTTGAAGGTGGTCAGATGCCACTGGCCCGCCGCCTTCCCAAGAAGGGATTCAATAACGCTCAGTTTAAGACTAAATTTGCGATAGTGAATGTTAGCCAGCTTGAGGCAAAGTTTACCGATGGTGACGCAGTCAATGAGGCGTCTCTGCGTGCGTGCGGGTTGGTTAAGGGAATTTACGACGCCGTAAAGGTTTTAGGGATGGGTGATTTGACCAAGAAGCTCACCGTAGATGTGGACAAGGTGTCTGGTTCAGCCAAGGAGAAGATCGAAAAAGCAGGTGGTTCGGTCTCTGAGTGAGGTCAATCCCCCATTTTTTCTCCTTCGAACCGCCGACCTAATCATGCTGTTATGTCAGCGTCTTTCAAATAAAGCCTTAACGCACCGCCTAAGTGAATGATTTCTGCTTTTGTAAACAGTTTTAAGATTCCGGAACTTCGGTCCCGTATCCTGTTCACCATCTTGGTGATCGTTATTGTGCGTCTTGGCGCCGTGGTCACGCTCCCTGGTGTTGACGGTAATGTCCTCACCGAGTGGTATTCTCAAGTGCAGGAGCAGTCCAGCGATGACAAAGGTCTGACTTCTGTGCTGGCACTCATGAACGTGTTCAGCGGTGGAGGCCTCCAGAATTCAGCGCTCTTCGCACTGGGTATCATGCCTTACATTAGCGCGTCAATTATGATCCAGCTGCTCACTGCTGTTGTTCCAGCACTCAGCAAACTGTCTCGCGAAGATGGTGGCCGTCAGAAAATCAGCATGTACACCCGTGTTCTTACGATTGTGCTTTGTCTGTTCCAAGGGTGGATGTTGGCGCAGTCTCTTGTTACTCCTGAAGCCAATCCGTTCCTGCGCGATATTGCGAGTAATTCGACGTCCGAGTTAGTCCCGAATGGAGGTATGGGCTTCATCCTCTCGACGGTGGTTATTATCACAGCGGGGACCGCGTTCCTCATGTGGCTCGGTGATCAGATCACGGAGCGGGGAATGGGTAATGGCGTTTCTATTATCATTACTGTGAACATCATTTATGCATTGCCCGGTGCACTCTACCAAGTTTACAACACTTATGTTGCCTCTGCGTCTGAGGATCCTCTTAAGTCATTTCAGCTGGTTGCTCTGCTCGCCTTCCTCTTTTTGGTGGTAGCGGCTGTGATTGCTATCACTCAAGCCCAGCGTCGGGTGCCGATCAATTACGCCAAGCAGGTTCGTGGGGGTAAAATGTATGGCGGGCAAACTCAGCATATGCCGCTTAAAGTGAACTATGCGGGTGTGATGCCGATCATTTTCGCGCAGGCGATCCTGATGTTTCCTTCTCAGATTCTTGGTTGGGCCTTCCCTAACAGTGACTGGGCACAGAACCTTGCCCTCACCCTCGGCGGTGGTGGTAGCGGTTGGGTCTTCTATGGCCTCACTGGTCTCATGATTTTCTTCTTCAGCTACTTCTGGGTCGCGACTATGTTCCAGCCCAATCAGATTGCCGATGACCTGAAGAAAAACGGAGGATATATCCCCGGTGTGCGTCCTGGTAAGGCAACCGCTGAGTTCCTCGACAAAACAATGAGTCGACTTACCTTTGCGGGAGCTATCTTCCTAACGGTTATTGCGGTATTGCCTCCAATTCTTACTGCCCTCATGGGTGTGCCTCCGCTTGCGGCCCAATTCTTCGGTGGCACAGGTCTGCTGATTATGGTTGGCGTGCTGCTCGACATCATGCGCCAAGTGGAGACCCACCTTATCCAGCGCCACTACGACGGTTTTCTTCGGAAAGGGAGAATTCGTGGCCGTTTTGATCGCCCCGGTGGACAAGGTGCGGCTGCTAGCAGTAACCAGATTATCTGGCTGCTCGTCATCGCCGCAGTGCTGCTCATTGGTGGTATCGTTTACTTCCAGATTTCCCGTGGTTAATCCTAAACGCTGAGTCATGGCTAAGCGGAAATCGAGGATTCAACTACGCAGCGGTGCGGAGTTGGACGGATTGCGAGAGGCTGGATCGATTGCTGCGGATATCCTTCGGCAGTGTTCTGAGATGGTTCGTCCTGGGATCACGACTGGCGAGATTGATGCTGCTGCTGATCAATTCATAACAGATCGCGGCTGCGTTAGTGCTTTTCTTGGTTACCGCGGTTTCCCCGGTAACATCTGCATCTCCATGAACGAAGAGGTCGTGCATGGTATCGGAGGTGAACTCGCCATGAAAGAAGGCGATATTGTTAAGATCGATGTTGGCATTGAAACTCCTGAAGGCTGGATCGGTGATAACGCCAAGACTATTGCGGTCGGTCAGATTGACGATGAGGTGGAACAGCTTCTCATCAAAACCGAGGAGTCCCTGCATCAGGCCATTTCTCACGCGAGAGAAGGGGAATATCTTTCAACCTTATGTGCCTCTGTCGAAGAGTATGTTGCCACTTTTGGATTCACAGTAGTGAAGCAGTTTGTCGGGCACGGTGTTGGGCGTAAGCTGCATGAAGAACCTCAAGTTCCAAATTACTGGGATGCTGACGAGATGCAGATGCGCCGCTTTGCCAATCCCCGCCTTAAGGAAGGGATGGTTCTTGCCATTGAACCGATGGTCAACGCTGGCAGCGATGAGGTTCTAATTCTCAGCGATGACTGGACTGTAATTACCGCAGATCGCAAGATGTCCTCCCATTTTGAGCACACTGTTTTGGTGACTAGTGGAGAGCCCGAAATCTTGACGCCGAGGCCAAGATCCTATGAATCGAGTGTGGCTGGAGCCGCCAGCGCTGCATAATCCCCAAAATTCTAAAAAAACTGTCCTTAATTTGATACAAACCCTGAAACACAGGTTGCGATGAGCGAAATCTGTGATACATACTCCGTCCTCGCGCCGACTAACGGTTCGAACGAAGAGGTGAGAGAATACGGGCGGCTTGCAAACCCATTCGTAACGTCTCTTTAACCAGCCGAAAATTGATTCATGAAAGTAAGATCCTCCGTGAAACGTCTTTGTAGCGATTGCCAAATCGTGAAGCGCAAAGGCGTGCTACGTGTCATCTGCAAGAATCCGCGTTGTAAGCAGCGCCAAGGTTAAGGCACCTTCAGTAGGGGAACGAAATTCGATTTTTTAATATGGCACGTTTACTTGGAGTTGAAATCCCGAATGAGAAGCGAGTGGAAGCTTCTCTGCCTTATATCTATGGAATCGGCAGAGTGACTGCCACGAAGATTCTTGAAGAAGCTGGTGTTGATAAAAACACGCGCACTGGTGAACTCACTGACGAGCAACTGGGGCGCATTGCCAATGCTATCACGGGCAGCGGCGTCATGATTGAGGGTGACCTCCGACGTGATATTCAAGGTCATTTAAAGCGTCTCACTTCTATCAATTGTTACCGAGGTTATCGCCATCGCCGTGGACTTCCGGTTCGTGGCCAGCGCACTTCGACGAATGCGCGCACGCGGAAAGGTAAACGCAAGACTGTGGGCGTGATGCGCTAGTAACCGGTAGCGCAAAACTAATTTAGAAAGATGGCTGACGAAGAAAAATCCGAAGAGGTGACAGAAGAGGCGGTTGAGGTGACTGCCGAAGAAACTGCACCGGAAGAGACGGCTCCTCCCGAGGGTGCCAAGACTGCTTCCGCTGAAGAAGGCGGTGAGGAAGCCGCTGTTCAGGAAAAGAAGAGCGATAAGCCCCGCACTGCAGAGGATATCTTCCTTGAACTCGAAGGCTCCGACGGCGAAGAAAAGCCAAAGGTTGTCAAGGCTAAGGGCAGTAAGAACATTCAGAGCGGTGTGGTCCACGTTTCTGCTTCTTTCAACAATACGATCGTTTCTGTTAGCGATGCTAGCGGGAACGTGATCGGTTGGTCCAGTTCCGGCAAGATGGGCTTTCGTGGGTCTCGTAAGAGCACTGCCTATGCTGCTCAACTCGTTTCACAAGACGCCTGCCGCCAGGCCATGTCTCATGGACTCAAACAAGCGGAGGTGCGCGTAAAGGGTCCAGGCGCTGGCCGTGAATCTGCGGTCCGAGCCGTCCAAGGGCTTGGTATTGATGTGATCCGAATCATGGATGTAACTCCCGTTCCCCACAACGGCTGCCGTCCCAAGAAAGCCCGCCGCGTTTAATCGATCCTGAATTGAACGAGCGATCAACCACAAATTTTCTAGCGAGAAATGGCAAGACAAACCGGTCCCACTGACAGAATTAGCCGCCGATTTGGTGTGGCTCTTTTTGGCCCATCAAAGGCTCTTGAGCGCCGCCCTTATCCTCCCGGCCAGCATGGCGCCCGCGGTGCCCGGCGCAAAAAGAGTGATTACAGTATCGCCCTTTCCGAGAAGCAAAAGCTTCGCTTCCAGTATGGAGTGATGGAGAAGCAGTTCCGTCGCTATTTTGCTGAAGCCCAGCGGCGACGGGGAATTACTGGTGATATTCTGGTTCAGTTGCTTGAAACTCGTCTCGACAACGTTTGTTACCGTCTCGGCCTTGGTAGCACCCGTCGTGCCTCCCGGCAATTGGTAGGCCACGGTCACGTCAAGGTGAACGGCCAGCGCGTTGATATTCCTTCCTACTGCGTGAAGCCTGGTGATGTCATCACGGTTTCCGAAAATACTCGGTCTCAACAGTTAGGGATGCGTTCTGCCGATGCATGTTCCGCACGTCCGGTCATGGACTGGGTCACCTTCGAAAAGGATAGTCTGTCCGGAACCGTAAATCGACTCCCCGAAGCCGACGAAATCGACACCATGGTCAATGTGCAGCTTGTTGTCGAGCTCTACTCTCGTTGAGAAAACGCCAGATCTTATCTGCAATGTGACATTCGGTTTTCTTTGATGACCGTTTGTCACATTTTTGTTTTATCGGATAGTTGGATTTGTCTCGTTCCCGATTGATAGGTAGCGATCTGATCCGAAGTATCATTAGTTCTGACACCCAAAAATCCATGAAATTCTTAAACCTGTATTTTCTTGGTCTTATCCTGATCGTCTGTGCTGCGCCGGTTACCAGTGTTGCGCAGTCATTAGAGGAGCGGGCCCGCGAGACTCTTGAAAAAAATAAGGCAGCTTTGGTTGTGGTGACGGTTCAGAGCTCACTTGAAGCCAAAACGACCGGAGAACCACTTCCCGCTCGCGCACAACAACGCCGTACGTTGGGTGTGACCATAGGTGATGACGGGCTCATCGTTGTTTCGAATTCTGCGATTGATGCTAGCGTCGGCCTTGAAGGTCAGCAGGCCCAACTAGGGGAGGATGTGGTGAGCATCCAATCCGCTAAATCGGTTTTTCAAAGTGTCGAGATCAGCTATGGCGACACCACGCTCCTGAGTGGTAAGGTGGTCCGACAGGATGAAGGGGCTGATGTTGCTTTCATTATGCCTGACCAATCAGAGGCGGAAACTCTCGGGAAGAAATTCGAATTTGTTGATTTGTCCAAGTTTGCGGCGACAGCGCAGGCAGCTGATCAGGTGATTGGACTGTCGCGTGCCTCTGGCGTCTACGGTTACATGCCGATTATGACAGTTGGGCGTATCACTGGGGTCTTTAAATCGGACAGGACTTATTTCGTAACTGAGGCAGGTACGGCGCAAGGAATCCCGATTTTCACAATGGATGGAAACCCCGTAGGGGTGACCGTCGTTCGAATTATTGATGGCAAACCATCCGGAGTGCTGGGCACTCTTTCAGCAGGTTCAATCCAGATCATGGCGAACCTAGCAAGAGAAGCCGCGGAGTAGCGCGCCTGATACTACAAGACTGGAGTGGCCAGTTTTGTTTATGGTGGAATATTGGGAAGATAGGATGTCAGATAGCGCATACGAGAAGCTTTTAGCAAAAGGTCGCGAGATCCAACTAGTGAGCGATGCCCAGGCCTTACTTGGTTGGGATCAGGAAGTACTGCTTCCTAAGAAAGGAATTGCTTACCGCGGTGAGCAAATGGCTTGGTTCAGTGGATGGGCTCATGAACAGTTTATTTCCGCTGAGGTGGGGGACTGGATTGATGAAGCCGAAGCGGCGAGCGAAGATGAGTTGGAAAAGGCTAACTTAAGAGAATGGCGACATAATTATAATCGGGCGACATGCCTGCCGAAAGAATTAGTCGAAGAATTTGCCCAGGCCAAGGTGCTATCGCAAGCTTCATGGGCGGAGGCAAGAAAGAAATCCGACTTTGAAAAGTTTGCCCCCTCCTTAACTAGACTGATCGAACTTTGCCGTGAGCAAGCCGAGCGATGGGGCTACAAAGACGTTCTCTATGACGGACTGATTGACCGCTTCGAGCGCGGGACATCGACTCAGCGGATTTCGGAAACTCTAGGAGACCTGCGGGATAAACTGATACCCGTCGTAGAAGAAGCGACGGCGACTTCAAGTGATGAGGTCCCATGGAAAGGGCGTGATTTCCCGATTGAACAGCAAATGGCATTTAACGAAGAAATCGCACGTTCAATTGGATTCGATTTTGATGCTGGTCGGGTTGACACGGCGGTTCACCCATTCTGTTCTGGAATGGCACCTTTCGATACCCGCCTGACCACTCGCTATAATGTATCGGACTTTAGAAGTTCACTTTTTGGAGTCCTTCATGAAGCTGGACACGGACTTTATGAACAGGGTTTGAATCCTGATCATCGAGGTCAGCCGATCGGAAACGCGGTTTCCCTTGGATTACACGAATCTCAATCGCGCCTTTGGGAAAACCACGTCGGCCGTAGCCGCGGTTTTTGGGAGTATTGGTTACCGAGGGCGGTGGAGTATTTCCCCACCTTAGGTGGCGTCTCTGTTGAACAAATGTATGCGGCCGTTAATCAAGCAAATCTTAGTTACATCCGTGTCGAGTCTGACGAGGTTACCTATGACCTACATATCCTGCTTCGCTTTGAGATCGAGAAAGCAATCTTTGCCGGTGAATTAAAAACTGTTGATATCCCGGGTGCCTGGAATGAGCGGTTTGAGCAGTATTTTGGATTACCAGTGACTTCGGATTCTAATGGTTGTCTTCAGGATATTCACTGGAGTATGGGAATTTTTGGTTACTTCCCAACATACAGCCTCGGGAATATAAACGCCGCGCATCTTGCCGGCGCGGCGGTGCACCAGAGCCCGGAGATAGAGCAGCAAATGGACAGGGCTGATTATTCCGGGCTTCTGAGGTGGATGCGTGAAAAAATTCATGCGCGAGGAAGTGTGCTCCTTCCAGACGAACTAATTGAAGAATCGACGGGTTCCGTGGCCAACGCGACGGCACTTGTTGATCACCTTAAGTCCCGTTATCTCAGGGGTTGACGGCTTCTTGCTCTATAATCAGGTAAAGTTGCGAGCGAGCAGACTGGTTCTTTCCAATAGACGTATTGTTGACCAGATTGCGTAGAGCAGCCGAACTGGATGGTTTGCCTTTGTTCCGAGGTTTGGTAGAATACGCGCTGCACTAATTGCGTCTCATCATGGATATCTCCTTTACCGCTCCAATCCAACCGCTGAATCAGGAAGCTAGGATTGAGCCAGCCACCTTGGAAGACTTGCCGCAGTTGATCGACCTGACGATGGCGCTCTTCGAAATCGAAGAGGACTTCAAACCGGATCGCCAAAAACAAGAGAGAGGATTGCGAGCTATTCTTGAGCAGCCCAGTCGCGGCCGGATCTTCGTCGTAAGAACAGATTTCGAGATCGCTGGTATGGTCAATGTTTTGTTCACTATCAGTACTGCGATGGGTGGGTTCGTCATCAATCTTGAAGACGTCTTCATTCACCCTGATTTTCGACGTTGTGGTTACGGTGCACAATTGGTCACTTATGTGATCGATTTTGCCAAGAGAAAGGAATTCAAGCGAATCACCATTCTGACGGATAGGGTGAGCGATGAAAGCCAGGAATTCTTCGAAAGCCTTGGATTCACTCACTCGCACATGATTCCGATGCGATTGAACCTCGCGGAATAGTGGCAGGCATCTGTCCCGAAGCCTGATGATTGATAGCCATCTTCATCTTCAGGATCCTGTTCTTTTTGATAGGCTGGATAAGGTGCTTTATGAAGCTCGGGAAGCTGGTGTTGACAGAATGGTTGTGAATGGAACAACCCCTGACGACTGGCCGTTAGTTAGCGATTTATCGCAAAGTATTCCTGAAGTCTCAGCTTTTTATGGGCTGCACCCCTGGTACGTCAACGAATACCCAGATGGATGGCAAGAAAGGCTTCGCTACATGCTGACAAAAAACCCCTTGGCTGGGGTTGGTGAAATTGGTCTTGATAAGTGGATCCCAAATCGTGACTGGGTTCGACAGCAAGAGGCGTTTCTCACTCAACTCGGATTGGCCCATGAACTGCAGCGGCCCGCTACGATTCACTGCTTGAAAGCGTGGGGTAAATTACTGGAATGTTTGGACAACTCTTGTTTCGACGGAGCCTTTCTTCTGCATTCCTATTCGGGTCCCGCTGACCTTGTGAATGAATTTGTAGAGCGAGGTTCTTATTTTTCTATCTCGGGATATTTCTTCCGACAGGATAAGATGGCCAAGTTGAAAGTTTTTGAACTGGTTCCAGAGGACCGTCTCCTATTAGAAACTGATGCGCCCGATATGATGCCGCCAAAAGCCCTGATTCGTAAATCAATCATGCGATCCGAGTCGGGAATGCCAGCCAATCACCCGGCAAATCTTGTTGGTGTTTATGAGGCCTACAGTGAATGGGCGGGAATCAGTTTGGAGGAGACCAAGACTTTGATGATCCAAAACTTTAGCGCATGGCATTCAAGATAGCAGTCGGGTAATCGTTTTTGACAGCGCCTCCATCGAAAAAGGCTTGGCAAGTGAAGCAGGGAACCCTGCCTCAGCGACTGTGTCATTGGGCCCATCGTCAAAGTACCCGCTGGTGGCAATAACTAGGACTTTCGGGTCCATCATTTGAAGTTCTCTATAAACGTCGACTCCGTGCAGCCCACCAGGAAGAGTCATGTCGAGCAGAACTACATCAATTGGCTCGGCAGAATCGAGATGCTGGCGATAAGTGCGGATGGCTGATTCTCCATCCATCGCTTCAAAGCACTCGTGGCCGAGGTGTTGGAGGAGGCCTCGGGTCGCTTTAAGAACGGGTGCTTGATCCTCAACAACCAAAACGCGACAGGCCTTAGTAATAGAAGCTTGATCGGTGCGTGAAATGCACTCGGGTATTCCAGTGTTATTCGACGATGAGATTATATTTCCTTGGGTTGAGCTAAGCTCGGATCGTTCGACAGTTTTGCCAGTTGAAGGCAGGAAGACGAGGAATTCAGTTCCAACGCCCACCTTAGAGGCCGCACGGATCTCTCCCCCGTGCGCCTTTACGATGGCCAGACAGGAAGCGAGGCCAAACCCGCTGCCATCAATTTTGGTGGAAAAATTATTTTCGAAGATCTGGGGTAAGATGTCTGGGGGAATACCACAACCGCGGTCCCTGACCGAAACCACTGTGTAGGAACCGGCTGCTACCAAGTAACGGTTTTGGAGGTCGAGATCCGCATTTCCAGTAGTAAGGTGGAGGACCCCTCCGTTTGGCATTGCCTGGCAAGCGTTGATCACGAGATTATGCAACACCTGATAAATTCGATTCGGATCTCCCTCAACGAGTCTAAGCTGCGGTTCTAAATTGAGTTGGCAACTGACTCGTGATCCCGCAGTGCAGAGAGTAGAAGCGCGCTGAACCTGATCTGTAATATCAAAAATTTTGGATTTAAACTGATCTCCACGGGTAAAGGCCAGCATCTGATGAGCAAGTATCTCGGCGTCATCTAGGGCATGATTCGCATCGTTGAGGCAGGTGCTTAATTTCGAGTGAACTCCAGCGAGCGAATGTGCGATTTCGAGGTTCGACTTAATCGTCTGAAGCGCATTTTTAAAATCGTGAGCTACGCCCCCGGCCGCCATGGCGAGAGATTCTGACCTCGTTTTCTGCAGTGCCTTTTCAAGATCTCCGTTGCTACTGTCAGGTGCCGTTTTATCCGCGATTCTCGATTCTTGTGTTGGTTCGATTGGAGAAGGCCGGTCTAATCTAGCGGTTGGATCAGATTTTCTTACCTCCTGAATCGATTTGAAAGTCAGAGTAAAATGCTGTGCTCGACCATTCTCACGTTTTGTAGGCCGAATCGTCCAGTGCATGGTTTCTTTCATGCCACCATTTCTGATGAGATTACGGTTCATCCAGCAGAAGCCAGCTCTTGCAGCTATGATAGGAAGTTTCTCTATCAGGTTGCGAAGATCATCGCGATCGTAAATGAGGCCGAGAGGAGAGCCGACCAACGACTTTTCTTCGTAGCCTGTTTCTTGTAGCGCAACGTTGTTTGCGAAGACGATCTTGGGGCCGAGAGGGGTAGATGCAAATGACTCGATTACAAGGATAGAGACACTAATACCCTTCGACTGACGGCTTTCCGTCGTCGGCGATGATAGTGCGGTCCCAGCGAGACTCATTGTGGCGTTGCGTCGAGTAGTGCTAGAGATGAAGCGGGTATCCTCTCCAGATTATTTATGTAAGGTATTTTGGTTATTTAAGAAAGCTAAAATATAAATTTTCGATTGAGGGATACAAAAAACCCGGGAGTTGCCTCCCGGGTTTTTGTTGTGGTGATTTGGAATAGTGTTCGATCAGGAAAAGAACGGCATGATCGGTTCGTATTCGGTAACAATTTCGTCAGTTTGGGGGTCACGTGTATGACCGGCGACAAGGAAGGGACGACCCGATGGTGCGTAGACCACCTTATTAAGATCCATCCCAAGGGCGTGAGCGATAGTGGCATTGAACATTCCGGCAGTGACTGGATTTTCCTCCACCGACATACCCAACTTATCTGATTTACCGTAAACCTGTCCCCCTTGGATACCACCACCAGCAAACATGGTGGAGAAACAGCGGGGGAAGTGGTCACGACCACCATTAGCGTTGATCTTCGGAGTACGACCAAACTCGGTTCCTAGCACGATTAGAGTTTTCTCAAACATTCCCTCAGCCTTCAAATCATCGATTAAAGCGCTGAGTGCCTTATCGAGTTCGCCAGCGCGCTGCGGGATGGCTTGCCAGAGATTATTATGCATATCCCACCCACCGCCCCGGACTTCCACGAAACGGATGCCGGACGAGACAAGTCGCTTAGCAAGAAGAGATCCTTTACCAATGCGCCCAGTACCGTAGTTCTGGAGCTTCTTCTCGACGTCGGGTTCCTTGCTAAGATCAAACGTGTCGAGATCTTCACTTTGCATGAGTTTGAGAGTTTCATCGTAGAATTGGCTGTAGGCAGCCACCTCGTCGGTCTTGAATTTACGCTGGAAAGACTCGTCGAAAGTGTTCATCAGATCGATGCGCTTGTCGAAGAGGTCTTCGTCGACACCTTGTGCCGGGCGGGAGTTCTGAACACCTTTTTCGGGGTCACCGATGGGCAGGGGAGCTAGAGCTGGACCGAAGAAGCCCGCGCCGGGACCTCCTCCGCCCCCTCCAATGAGGACTGAATCGGGAAGTGTTTCATGCTTCTTGCCGAGGATTGTCTGAGCCCAGGGGCCCATAGTTGGGTGTACGATCGTGGCGCGTGGGCCGTAGCTGGTGTGCATCCAGTAGGAACCGCCGCGGTGATCACCGGTTTTCTGGGTCATTGAGCGAACCAGAGCTACATCTTTGAATCGCTTAGCGATCCCGGGCATGAACTCCGAAACTTGGATGCCAGCGACACCTGTATCGATCCCCTTGGTCTGTCCACCGGTTTCAGTGCCGGGCTTGGGGTCAAAGGTATCAATGTGGGTCATTCCGCCGGACATGTAGAAGAAAATACAGTGTTCGGCTTGTCCTCCGCCGGCAGCTTGAACGGCTTGCATACCGTTGGCGAGGGGGATTACGCTAACTCCAAGGGCTGTTTTGGCGGTGCGAGCCACAAACTGTCGACGGCTCAATTGGTCCAAATTTTTCAGTTGGTCTTTCATTTTGGTAGGCTGGGTTAAAATTGGTGTGCTTGTTTCTGAATGTTCTAGTTACTGGATAAACATGAATTCGCGGGTGTTAACAAGAGCCCAGATGACGTTGCCGATGGCTTTCGCTTCGATCGCCATTTTCTGCTTATCGTTCATGCCGCTGTCAGTGCGTGCACGCATGCCAGAATTAGCGGCGGATTTCTCGTTAGAAGATGGGTAACGAGTCAGAACGCTCAGGAAGATTTTGTCGACCTTGTCGCCTTTTGACCCGCTTCCGTTGGCAACCTGTTCAATGAGGTAGGCGTCTGGACTCGTTAGCACGCTGTTGGTGATCTTGCCGTTTAGAAGAGCCATAACTTGGGGGGAAGAGCCTCCGTTGAACTGATTCTCGATGAGTTGTTTATCGGACTGGCCAAACATGCGCAGGAAGTGGCCTGGCGCCTGAGGCTGACGCATCTCGGAGGCACGGAACATGGCTTCACCACCTACGTTGTCGTCGCGAGATACATACTGTCCATCATACTTGGTGAGGCGTCCGATCTCTCCCCACTTCGCTTTGAATGCTAGAATTTCGTCAGCCGTTTTGAAGGCGGTAGTGTCTGTCTGCATCCACTCACGATACTTCTGAGCGCCCTCGCGGGTGACGCCCTCAGGATTATCGGTCGTCAAGGCAACGAGGGAGTCCCATAGCTGCTCCGCAGACATTCGACGTAGAACCGGCCCCGGGAAGTGGTAGCTACCCTTGTCCATCTGAGCGAGAGAAGGAGACATCGTTTCAGCTTCTCGCTGGTAGGTCTGGGTGTTGTAGATCACGCGGAAGAAATCCTTACTACTGTAGTCCATGTCTTTCATCATCTCCTCGAGGAAGGTGAGGAGTTCGTAATTTTGGGCCTGGCCGTCTAGGTGCCCCGGGATGTTGTAGACCGGTTCGATCTGGCCGATGCCAAAAGCCATCTTCCAAAAGCGATTAACTGTGTTGATCGTGAAACGCGGATTGTTGGGAGATACGACCCACTCTGCGAATGCGTGGCGTGGAGAATCAAATTCGGCAACATCCATTATGTCACCGAAGTAGGTGGCGGGCTCAACCTTCATGTTGGGGTCACCGTCATCATATTTGTAGTCGTGGGGAAGCTGAACGGCGTTGGAACCATCGTCGTGGACAACAATGCTGGTGGTGCCCATCCAACCGCTGAGGTTGCGGTCCGTGGTCTCGTTCTCACGAAGTTTGCCAGCTGCCTTCAGAATCTTACCCATGCGCTCCTGTTCGGCGCGTGAGTTGCTTCCCATGGACATCATCATCATTGAATCACTGCGCCCGCGCATCCGTGTTTCAGTTTCCCCCATAAAAGAAGCCATCTTAAAGAAGTCCATTTGATAAACTTCCTCAAACGGGTGGTCGTGACACTGGGCACAGGTGATTTCCGTACCCATGAAAATAGTGAAGGTGTTAGAAAGGTTGCAGAGGCGCATGCCCGAATCAGCAAGCATGTAGCCCGCAGCCGGGTTCTGGGCGATGTGGCCGTTGGCGGTAAGAAGCTCGCGAGCCATCTCGTCGAAGGGCTTGTCATCGCGGACGCCTTGTTTTACGTACTCAATGTAAGGGTCGACTTTAAGGTCTCCGTTCCCCATCATGAAAACTCCTTCACGAATTCGGAAGAGATCAGAGTAATAGTTGTACATCCTCATGGCGAATGCTTCTGAATCGAGAAGCTGATCGATCAGGGCGGCGCGCTTATTAGGCTGGCGGTCGGAGAGAAATACCTCGGCCTCATCGAAGGTAGGAATCCGTCCAGCTAAGTCGAGGTAGATCCGCCGAAGGAACTGTTGGTCAGTCGTAGGATCGTTTGGCACGCACATCTCCATCTCACGCTCGATCTCTTGTTTGCGCTTTAATTTTTCGGCATTGGAGAGGACCTCATTCTGAGGAAGAGAGGCAAGCTCCGCGCGCAGCCCGTAGTAGCTTTCCTTCATCTTGTCGACAACGAGCTTGTCAACCGCAGCGGCCAGAGCGGCGGGATCAGTCGGCAGGTTGCCCTTCACGAAGATGCGATCATCCTCGCTGAGCTTTGAGACGGGATAATTGATCAGGCTTCCGTTTTCCAGCTTGAGCTTAACCTGGGCGGTGGAACCAGTTCCGATGCTACCTGCAAATTCGGCCTGCAGAGTTTTGCCATCAGCTGATGTCCAAGTTCGCATTTCTGCCTGAATCGAGGAGATCGAAAGAATTGCAAACCCGACAAGCAGGGAGGCTAGGGGGCTTATCAAACGAGTTTTGTTCATGTTGGAGATTAGCATAAGAAGCGGGCTGAATTTTTGTGAACCCTCACTTGTGTGGCAATGCCGCTTAAGAAAGGACTGGCTTAGTTTGTAATTTTAAAATCGTCTAATGCCTTACAAAGGCTCATTTGCTTAGTTCCTGAATAAGTTGTGTGGGAACGGCTTCACGGAAAATAGTGAGCTCATCAAACCATCCTTCAAACTGGCTATCAGTTGAACTTCCCATCAAAAGCTGTCCAGCCCGTCCTGATTCAATCTCGCTAGGTTGGGCGCTACTCATATTCTCGAGGCGTCCATCAATGAAAAGGTGAATATGGGAGCTCAGATCAGAACCCTTCCCGCCAATAAACCGGCAGGCAACATGGTGCCAGTTTCCGTCTGCGATGTCTGTGCTGCCCCTAACATGGCCCTTGCCATAGTCGACCCGAATAGCGCCGCGCGTTGGACTGCTGAAATTGCGGTCACTGGAAAAGGTCCAACCGAGTTCCTCTCGTCCATACTGCACGAGGACTTCGCTACCGTCGCGATCGATGCGCGGGGGGATCTTGACCCAGAAGGCAATGGTGAAAGCCTCATTCAGTCGAAACTCGCGAGATAGCGGCACATCCAGAGTATCACCACGCTTGAAAAAGAGCCCGCCTCCCGAGCGCCCCGGGGCGCGGCGTGGCGAAGTCTTCATTTCGCCCGAGCCAATCAGGGGAATGTCAAAGGCGTTATCCTTGCCAGAGTCTTCGATAATGTTCCCGATGGAACTATCGAAGGTATACTCTAACGAAGGGTTTGGTGTCGCAGTTTGACCAAGTGTGAGCGAGAAAGTGTCACCACGGTAAGGAATCGTGGCCAGCTCACTTCGATTCCGGCCGTCGGCTCGAAGTGCAATTCCTTCCCGAACCAGGGTAGTGACGGAGTTACCGCGAGCGCGACTAGCCTCGACTTCGCCTTCTATCACGTGAAGCTCCGAGTCTCCGTTTGGCTCAACCGAAATGCAGAACTGGGTTCCGATATCGACAGCATTCATTCTTGGCGTGTTCACCGTGAATCCAGTCGCGGGTTTCGGAACATCTGCGGTGAGGATTCCCTCTTGTAGGAAGAGACGATTATTTGACTCAATGCTAAGGGTCGCAGGACCTTCAATGGTCGCCGTGGCCCCCGAGTTGAATGCAATCTTAGCCTGTCCCGACTCAATCTCTATCAAACCCGGAGCCAGCCAACCGTCTTCACGAACGTTATCGTCAGTGTCAGTAGACCACTTGAGGTTTTCGGAAACTTCCACGCGTGCCACGAACCCGGGTGTTGAAATGCCTGATCCCAGACGGTTGCCACGTCCAGCATTTCCAAACATGATGGACTGAAGGAAGAACATCAGGGCAATCGAAGCCGCCGCAGAGATGATGCCGGCTTTTAAAAGGTCGGGCCATCGCAGAGGGATGATACCTGCGCGTTCTTCCACGATTTCAGTAAGCACTGACTTGGCGAAACTTTGGCCGCCAGCACCCTCGGAACGGAGCCGAGCCATAACGCCGTCATCAAACTTAAAATTTCGATCTTCGGCCTGACTGCCTATGATAGTTTCTAGGGCAATATGCAACCGGAGTTGGTAGAGGTAGCTCTCTCGGAGCTCACGATCATTTCGCAGTATACGCTCAATCTGCTTGCAACCCTTCTCGTCGAGTTCGCCAGCGATGTAAGCTTCTATGTGTTCGGAGTCCAAAATGAAAATTCTGTTTAGATACTGGCGGAAGCACTAACTTTCTGCTCGATGCAAGTTCTCAGGGCGGTTCGAATGCGGCAAAGCGTAGTGCGAACCCACGCTTCGCTCTGCTGAAAAACTCCGGCGATTTCGCGGGAAGATTCAGATAGTTTATATTTGTGTTCGAGGAGCAAGCGCTGGTTCTGAGGAAGCTTAAGAAGGCACTCCTCAAGATAAATCACAATAGAAGATTCCGGCGATATTTCCCCTTTGCCTGCTTGATCGAGCAAATAGTGTTCCATGAACCTCTCTCGGTTGTTGGAAAGGCGTTTGTGGCGGAGCGTTTCTTTACGGATTAGGTTGTAGGCAATCGCGCGGATCCATTTGCCAAAATCGGTTCCAGCTTGGAAATCGAGAATGTGACGGTGAGCAAAGACAAATGTCTCGTGGGCAATTTCGTCGATTAGGTGGGGAATAGGCAATTTCATTGCCACGAAGGCACGAAGGCGGGAACTGTGGATGTTAAGCAATTCCTCAAAAGCATCGAGCTCACCGTCTTGAATGCGGGTGACAAGCTCCGTTTCTGTTTCGTGATCTGACAAGGTTAAAGATAAGTTAACGTTTCCCCTAGGGTATATCCGATAGGGCTTCGATGTGACAGATTGTTTCGAAAAGAAATTACTCGATTGCGTTAGGGACAGGGAGCCCGGGAAGTTTCGGCATAGGGGGCTTGGAAAGGCCGTACCCTCTGGGCTGCGGTGTCCGAGGGAAAAGTCGGATCAGAGTTAAGGATTTCGCGGCACCACCCCTATGAAGTTTCTCACCCGCTTGAAAGGCTCAACGACCATCGGGCTGGCGTTGCTTGCACGAGCCACATAGAAGCCGCTACTTGTGCCGCCGTCCAAGTTGAGGGCACGATAAATTTTCTCCACAGGGGAAAAGCTGGGATAGCCAAGGATTTCTCCCAGTTCGGCAAGGGTGAAAGAGTCGCTCAGACCCAAGGCAAACATTTTACCCCCGTTATGGAGGACAAAAGTGCGACGCCGCGCGTTTTCGGGAGACAAGCCTTTGACGGTCACGCCCTGATCCACCAAGAACGGTCCGGTCTGGACAAGGTCGCTTGGCTTATACTTGCTGGCGCTGTATTCGGCTCGTCGGAGAAGATAGGGGTTTCGCTTACCGCTGGAAAGCAGGACGCCGCTTAGAAGTCCGCCAGTCCCAAAGGTTCCGGTTACCGTTTCATTGGTAATCATGAGGCCGGAAGGAGCGAAGTCTTTAAGAAAGAAGCCACCATTGCTGCCGGCGATGCAGTCATGGGCTTTCATTGCATCAGCGAGAGAAGAATAGGCTGCCGAGCTACCAGCCCCGTTGTCGATGACTTTGAAGGTGAAATTCTCACCATTGAACCAAATTAGGTCGATACGGCGCGATGAAAATAGGCCCGTGGCACCTGACCGGCTGACTGCTTTTCGCTCAAAAATGAGGGGTGAATCCGCTTTTCGGGGGGGCGATTGGTCCTCTATTTTCCACTGAGCTTCCAGTGCTGCAGGAAAGAGGCTCGCCAAGTAAAGGAGGGAGAAGAATTTCTTACGAATGCCCATTTACTTAGTGGCGATAGCCATCAAGGTTTGAAAGTGGGGCGATTCTGTTTCGCGATCAACCACGGAAATTTCGACCTCATCGAAGCCGGCTCCTTTCAGGAATCGGGTGATGTCCAGTTCAGAGAATCCGAGCCAAAGATCAGCGTAGAGCTCGCGGGCATCCTCAAACTGGTGCTTGAGCAGGTCGAGAATCACGATTCGGCCACCGGGTTTCGCGATGCGATGAGCCTCCTGAATGGCCTTGGCGGGATCCTCTGCGTGGTGGAGGGCTTGGCTGAAGAGGACGAGATCGACCGAGTTATCGTCGATGGGAGGTGCTTCAATCTCTCCGAGACGGTACTCGAGATTCGTGAAGCCGTTCTCTTTGGCGACATCGGAGCCGTAAGCGACCATTTTCTCGGAGTTATCGACCGCGATGACTTTTTCCGCTCTCTGTGCGAGTAGTTGGGAGAAAGTTCCTTCACCGGCGCCCAGGTCTGCGATGACCATGGGTGGCATGAGTTTCAGTAGCGTCTCGGCGAGCGCTTTCCATGAGCGGCCGGGGACATAAGTTTTGCCGAACTTTCCAGCGAGAGAATCGAAATAGGCGCGCGCAGTATCACGCCGCTTGTTCAAGGCCAGGGCCAAAGCCGCAATATCGTCCGTAATTTCCTCGATGTCGGCTGCAGCGAGATCCAGTGTCTGGAGGAGGCGGGGATCCAATTCTCCGCGGTCATCTCCAAAGCCGTAGATGATATGTTTCCCGGATCGGCGATCAGAGACTAATTTGGCCTGTTTTAAGCCCGAAAGATGGGTTGAAATTCTCGATTGGCCCATTCCTAGAATCTCCTGCAACTCAAGTACAGAAAGATTTTCGCGCCGAAGTAGCTGCAGGATGCGTACTCGCGTCGGATCAGTAATGAGCTTTAGCGTTTTGAGCGTTGACGCCATAGATATCAAGATTAATGTATCAACCCATCAAGATTTGTAAATACGACATGGCACAATCCTATATTTTCTCGTCTGAGTCCGTCACTGAGGGTCATCCCGATAAGGTGTGCGACACCATTTCTGACTCCATCGTCGACGCCTGCTTTGAGCAAGACCCGAACTCTCGTGTAGCCTGCGAAACCATGGTCAAAGACAATATCGTTGCTCTTGGTGGTGAAGTCACGACAAAAGCCGAGTTCGATTACCAAAGTGTGGTCAAAGCGGCTATCGAAGACATCGGCTACGTGAACAATGACTGTAAATTCAACGCCAATAATTTCTTCTTTCTTAACGCGTTGGGTAAGCAATCTTCCGATATCGCTCAGGGAGTTGATGCGGCTGCTGCAGACGACAAGCAGACCGAAGAGCAGGGTGCCGGCGATCAGGGCATCATGTTTGGCTATGCGGTTAAGGAAACGCCAGAGTTAATGCCAGCACCGATTGCATATTCACACAAGTTAGGCCGTGCGGTCACCGAGCTTCGCAAGAGTGGAAAGCATGACTGGCTTCGTCCCGACAATAAGACTCAAGTTTCGATCGAGTATGTCGACGGTAAGCCGAGCCGAATCACGGCAGTGGTTGTTTCCGTTCAGCACGCCGCAGATATTACCACTCAGGAGATCCGTGATATCCTCAAAAAAGATCTCGTTGAGGCCGAGTTGCCGACAGAGCTTCTCACCGAAGACACTGAATATCACATCAACCCCACTGGGCTTTTCATCATCGGCGGTCCGGAAGGTGATTGCGGTCTGACGGGTCGCAAGATTATCGTGGACACATACGGAGGTATGGGACGCCATGGTGGCGGTGCTTTCTCCGGGAAAGACCCTTCCAAGGTGGATCGGTCCGCCGCCTACATGGCGCGTTATGTCGCAAAGAATGTGGTTGCTGCTGGTCTTGCCGACCGTTGTGAACTTCAGCTTGCTTACGCGATCGGTTATCCAGATCCCGTTTCTGTTCACGTCGATACCTTTGGCACCAACCAGATCGAAGAAGCCAAGATAGTGAATGGGATCCAGGAAGTTTTCTCGTTCAAGCCGGCTAATTTTATCAGTCAGCTGAATCTGCTTCGCCCGATCTATCGTAAAACGACCAATTACGGACACTTTGGTCGCGAAGATGACCTCGACGCCATCACTTGGGAGAAGACTGATAAGGTCGACGATCTCAAGAACGCTTGTTCCTAACTCCCGAAAAATTACTGATCAAGAAAGATAAATCTATGAACGCTACCCTAGAATTAACACCTTCGACTGGAATCACCGAACAGTTCAAAGTGGCCGATATGAGCCTGGCTGACTTTGGTCGCAAAGAGATTGAAGTAGCCCAAGAGGAAATGCCCGGCCTTATGGCGACTCGCGCCAAGTATGCGGCGGACAAGCCCCTCGACGGCGTTCGTGTGATGGGATCTCTTCACATGACGATCCAGACGGCGGTTCTTATCGAGACCCTCGTTGACCTTGGTGCTGATGTTCGTTGGTGCTCCTGCAACATCTTCTCGACCCAAGATCATGCAGCGGCTGCGATTGCAGCAAGTGGAGTTCCTGTGTTTGCCTGGAAAGGCGAAACGTTGGAGGAGTACTGGGATTGCACCGAAGCTGCCCTGACCTGGCCTGATGGTTCCGGTCCCCAACTTATTGTTGATGACGGCGGCGACGCGACGCTACTGATCCACAAGGGTGCCGAGCTCGAAGAGGGTGACGATTCCTTCATCAATTCTCCGTCTGAGAGCGAAGAAGAGGAAGTTATAAAGAATCTCCTCCGCCGAATCCACGGCGTTCATCGCGACAAGTGGACCAACTACCTTAAGGACTGGAAGGGCGTTTCTGAAGAAACAACCACCGGTGTTCATCGTCTTTACCAGATGGCGGAGGCCGAGAAGCTTCGTGTCCCCGCGATTAACGTTAACGATTCCGTAACCAAGTCTAAATTCGACAACCTCTACGGTTGTCGTGAGTCTCTTGTCGATGGAATTAAGCGTGCCACTGATGTGATGATCGCAGGAAAGGTTGCTGTTGTGTGCGGCTATGGTGATGTTGGTAAGGGCTGCGCTCAGACGCTTCTTGGTTTCGGTGCTCAGGTTATTGTGACTGAAATCGATCCAATTTGCGCTCTACAAGCAGCGATGGAAGGCTTTCGTGTGCTTCCGATTGAGGATGCCCTTGAGATAGCCGACATTTACGTTACAACGACCGGCAATAAAGACATTATCCGACTTGAGCATATGCTCGCGATGAAGGATCAGGCAATCGTCTGTAACATCGGGCACTTCGACAACGAGATCCAGATCGCCAAGCTCAACGAATATGAAGGTGTCGAGCTGGTAAGCATCAAGCCTCAGGTCGATCGCTACACGCTTCCGAGCGGTAATCAGATCTTCATTCTCGCTGAAGGTCGCCTCGTTAACCTTGGTTGTGCAACTGGACACCCCAGTTTCGTGATGTCTAATAGCTTCACAAACCAGACGCTGGCTCAGATCGATCTCTGGGAAAATAAGGACAATTACGCCGTTGGAGTTTACGTCCTTCCAAAGAAGCTCGACGAAGAGGTGGCTCGACTTCACCTTGAGAAAATTGGTGCCAAGCTCACACAGCTGACATCTGATCAGGCTGACTACATCGGCGTACCCCAAGATGGTCCGTACAAACCTGAGCACTACCGCTACTAGGAAGCTTTATTACTATCGTGAAAAGCGCAATAGTCTCAACGTGGAGACTATTGTTAGCGGGAGTAAACTCCTGCTAGTCTGCTTCCAGCGGTTTCACTCTTTTGAGAGTCTTGGGCTTTCCAAAGTCGAAGAGCTCTTCCAACGGAGTCGTAGTAACCATTTCGACTGCATCACGTATTTTAACAGTCATAGAATTTTTTCCGCGCTCGACTTCGCCTTCAAATTTACCTGCCTCGACCAACTTCGCCACCGCCTTCGCCTTGGGTAGGAAAACATTCCCGGTTTCTTCATTAGCCAATCTGAAGGCGATAAGATGAAATTTGTTCTCTGCTTCTTCGGGTGACTCCAAGGTTATGATGGTGGTTTTATCGACCTTCAGACCCTGGAATAGAGCGCGGGAAATCTCGAACTGATTCTTTTTCCAATCAAGCGAAGCGACGTGACCTAAGTCTGTCTCGTCAAATTCGATTTTCCAGATTTCATCTTCAACCTGCCAGGTTCCGGTCAACTCCTCCTGAATCAAGCTCTCAGTCTGCTTGCTGATGTGGTTTGAGCTGACGACGGCGTCGCAGCTGGTAAGTGCCAAGGCGGCGCCGAGGGTGAGGATTGTGTGTTGGAATTTCATTAGGCTAATAGTCTGCTACGACGAGAACAAAGTGCCAATAGATTAAAACAATGCGTGTATTGACCTGATCAATGATTCAGACCATCAGGCTTTGACGGCAGAGCATGGCGTAGACTCCGTCACTTAGCTGGAGATCTTCGTGGGTGCCTTCCTCCACCACCTTGCCACCATCGAGAACGTAAATGCGACTGGCGTTGCGAATCGTGGAAAGTCGGTGAGCGATGACAAAGCTTGTCCGGTTTGCCATGAGCTTTTCAAGCGCTTCCTGAATCAATTTTTCAGTTTCAGTGTCGACGCTGGCAGTGGCTTCGTCGAGAAGGAGGATCGGAGGATTTTTTAAAATGACTCGCGCGATGGCGATGCGCTGTTTCTCGCCGACAGATAATTTCACGCCGCGTTCTCCCACCTTGGTGTCTAGGCCTTCGGTAAGAGCTCCAACAAACTTCTCGGCATTGGCGGCTCGCAGGACCTCCCACATGTCTTCTTCTGACGCGTTTTCTCTCGCAAGGAGTAGATTTTCGCGCACGCTGCAGTTAAAGAGAAAGCTTTCCTGAGTTACGTAGCCCATCGCATCGCGTAACGAACTCTTCTTTGCTTCTGCGATGTCCTGTCCGTCGATACTGATGACTCCGGAGTCCCTCTCGTAGAAGCGTGTCAGGAGATTAATGATGGTCGATTTGCCTGCCCCAGTATGACCAACTAGGGCAATCATTTCTCCGGGATCAGCCTCTAGATCCACACCCTTAAGTGTGGCAATGTTCTCGCCGTAAGAAAATCCAACGTTCTCAAAGAGAACTCGTCCCTCAACAGGCTGAGGCAGGTCGACACCCTCGTCTACGTCAGGCTCTTCTTCTGCGTCAATGATTTCGAATACCCGCTCTCCTGCAGCGCGACCGGCCTGGATAATCTGGTTAAGGTTGTTGAGCCGGGAAACCGGTTCGTAGAAGAGGCTGAGCGCGACAAGGAAAGCAACGAAGATGCCTGTATTCTCTTCAAGGGTTAACTGGTCAGGGCTTTGCATCACCCAGTAAGCACCGAAGGCAATGACGAGGGCGTAGCCGAGATTGCGGAAAAATTCCATACTTGGGTTGTAGGCAGCCCAGGCTTTCATGAGCTTCAAGGTGGCCTGGCGCACGGCGTTACTGGACTCGTTAAAGCTTTCGAGTTCAGACTCCTCGCGGGTAAAAGCTTTGATCTGCTGGATGCCATCGATGTTATCGTGCAGCAGTGAGTTCATTGAGCTCGTCGCTTTGCGTACTTTGCGGTGGCGTTCCGGGGCGAAGCGGGTGTAGGCCCAGGCACCAAAAAGCAGAAAGGGCATCGGTATCATGGCGACCCCGGCCAACTGCGGGTCCTTGATGAAGAGGTAAGCTCCCACGACCAGAACTTGGAGCAGGGCTACGACTCCTTGCTCGATCCCATCAATTAGGACGCGCTCCATCGCCGTGACGTCTTCGGTCACACGGGTCATGATGTCGCCGGTTCGCTTGTTATCGAACCAGCGCATAGGGAGCCGTTGAATTTTTCGATATAAATCTGAGCGAATGTCAAAAATCACTTTCTGCTCAAATGTATTATTGAGGATGATCCGGAGGGCGTTGAACAGATTGGTTGCAAAGAACGTCCCTGCGGCGATGAGAGCGAGTGGCAGGAGGCGGTCAAAGTCACGCTGTGGAATGACCTCACCAGTGACCGCCTTGGTGACCTCGGGGAAGACGATAACTAATACCGTCATTAGCACCGCGCAGGTCAGCTGCGAAATGGCGAGAACGGGGTATCGCTTCAGGTAGGTGACGACTCGGAAAACGGTGCTCATTCAGGGTTCTGATTCAATCGATTAGGGTTTTGAAAGTTTAAGAAGAGATTCCCGCATTGAGTAACATTTCTCCCTCCACCATGCCGCGCAAAAAGAAGCTCTCCATCTTTTTCTAGCTGATTTCACTTTTTACGATTTTTGGAGTCATGGCGACTTGGGCTGGTAACCTCTGGGACGTGTCCGAGCGCTGCTCGATCTCTACTGGCTCGATTTGGGTGGCATCGAGGTCGGAGATGCCTGCTAGACAACTCTGGTTTCCGAATTTTATTCGGCTCACTCAGCAAGAGCGGAGACGACGGACTCCAATCCTTCGACATCAGCGAATGAATAAGCCTTGACGCTGCGATCGATGCGACGCATCAGACCGGCGAGAACGCGGCCGGGGCCGAGTTCGATGAATTGGGTTTCGCCTGCACGGATGAAATGCTGCACGCAATCTGTCCATCGCACTGACCCGCTTACTTGGGCTTCAAGTGTTCGCTTGATTTCGTCCGACTCGCTCACGAGTTGGCCTTCGACATTACTGGTGACCGGGAGAGAAGGGGTATTAAGCTTGGTCAATGCAAGGACACCAGCCAGTTTCTCTTGGGCTGGCATCATGAGTTGGGAGTGATAGGCCCCGGCAACGTCGAGTTCCTTGAAGATTCGAATCCCGTAGTCACTTGCTAGATTCAGCGCTTTGGCGACACCCTCCTTACTGCCCGAAACGACGATCTGACCGGGAGCGTTGTAGTTGGCCACATCAATACCGCAGGCTTCAGCTAGATCTTTGACCTTTTCGTCATCACCACCAATCATAGCGGCCATGGAACCTTCGGTGGCATTGGTGGCCTCTTCCATGAAAGAGCCTCGCTGGGCGACGAGTTCGAGGCCGGTCGAAAAGTCAAAGGTCTCTGCTGCGGCATGGGCCGTAAATTCGCCGAGGGAAAGTCCGGCGACACCGGCGATTTCTAGATCAGGAACCTGCTGTTTGAGGAGTTCGAGGCAGGCAAGACCGTGAACATAGAGGGCGGGCTGGCAGATGGAGGTGCGGGTCAGCTCATCCGAGGGGCCATTGAACATGGTTTCCGTCAGGGAGAAGCCCAGTTGTTCGTTAGCTTTCGCGAACAAATTGCGGGCAACATCGTATTTTTCCGCTAGATCGCGGCCCATGCCAACAGCTTGAGCGCCCTGACCTGCAAAGAGTAAAACAGCTTTCTTCCCCATAACGGCAGGCGGCTATTTCGTCTCCTATCCCTATCGGTGCAACGGATTTTTGCGTTCGTTCTAGGTCGCTGGAGAATGCTCAGTTCAGACGCGCCGGCCCTTTGGCGTTAATCTGGTCGGCTCCGGCAGCCGCCCCGGGAAATTCAGCATGAGGATTCCGTTTTCCGGCGACCGTTCCGCGATCTGGGGTTGGGTTCTCCGGAACGGTGTCCCCGGTTTCATCAGTCCAGCGATCGAGCAATTCCTGCATTTTGGCCATTTGCTCCGCATATTCCGGGTTACCGGCCATGTTGGTTAGTTGATGGGGGTCCTCGCCGACGTGATAGAGCTCCTGCTTCGGTCGCGGATTCAGGAAGACATCGAGCTGGCTTTCTTTCAGCTTGCCCTTGGCATGCTTTTTCCAGAGTTCGGCACCGGCTGGGTATGTTTCGTCAGCTTCGAGACACATGGTCTGTCGGTTTGGGAAGCTGTTCTTGATGTAGAGAAAGTCGCCCATCCGCACCATGCGCATGTGGGCTTGAAAGACATGCCAATTTTGCTCGGCGAAGGCGACGTCTCGAGTGACGGCTTGAGGATCCTTGAGGATCTTTGCAAAGCTGACCCCCTGCATGCGTTCGTCGGATTGGAGACCGGCAAGTTCCAATACGGTAGGGCCGACATCAATGCTGCTGATAATGGAATCAGTAATACCTTCTGAGACTTTGCCAGGGCAGGCCATGATGAATGGTGATTTGATGCCACTGTCGTAGAGTCGAGTTTTGCAGCGAGGGAAAGGGCGGCCGTTGTCGGCCATGTAGATGACATAGGTATTGTCTTCGATCCCTTGGCGTTTCAGTTCCTCGATCAGCTTGCCCATGAAGGCGTCGGTTCGGCTGACCTCGTGGTAGTAATCCGCAAGGTCATCGCGGGTTGCGGCGCCGTCATAGAGGTAAGGAGGCACTTCAATTTCGGCTGGATCGTAAGTGGGGTGTATCTCATCAATCGCCCAGCCACGGTGCGCGTCCGAAGAGCCAAACCAGGCGAAAAAGGGTCTATCCTGTGGGCGATTGGCGAGTAACTCGACCCAGTCTTCGGATTTGCTGGCCCCCCTACCTATGGAAATTATCTCAAACGTTTCGTCGAGTTTGGCGATATGATTTTTTCCTGAGAGGACTGTGTGGTAGCCGGCGTCGCGGAGAAGCTTGGGGAAGCGTGGTTGGTCGTCGGGCAACGAGGTGTGCAATTCGGGGGCGCCGGTATTGTGAGGGTAGCGGCTGCTGATGATAGAGCAACGCGATGGACTGCAACTGCTGATTGTCAGGTAAGCATTGTTAAAGCGCATGCCCCGCTCGGCCAGCGCATCTAGATTAGGAGTTTCGGCGAAGGCATTTCCGTAGCAGCCTAGGTCTTCTGCACTGATATCGTCGGTGATAAAGAAGATGAAATTTGGGCGATCATCGGCCTGAGCCGAGGAAAACAGCAGTGCGGTAATGGCGAAAAAAAGACGGGGAAGATTTAGCATGACCGGAGAACTATGACATGGATCATGTTTCGACCACAATGATTCGATGCGGCGCGATCGGGCTCAAGCTCCTTTGGCAGTCCGTCGGGTTCAAGTTCGAGGAGGGATCTCGTTTCCTTGTGAGACTTTCAGTTGCCGGATGACCCGATTGTGCTGTTAGATACCGTCATGCTGAACTGGATCTGGATGGGTATGATTGTCTTCGGCGTAATTGTCGCGGCGCTGCTCGACCAATTGACCGGGTCCAATGGGATCGTCGAAGGTATGTTCGACATGGTTAAGGTCGGCGTCGTCAAAATAGTGATCCCCTTGAGCGCTGTGATGATGTTGTGGCTTGGTATTATGCGCCTTGCGGAAAAGTCCGGCATGATTCAAGCGGTATCCCGTTTTGTGCGCCCTGTGATGAAGCGGCTCTTTCCTGACGTGCCTGAGGACCATCCTGCTATGAGTGCGATGGTCATGAATATGGCCGCGAATATATTAGGGCTTGGCAACGCGGCGACACCTCTTGGTTTGAAAGCGATGCAACACCTCGATGAATTGAATCCCAACAAGGGAACAGCGACCAACTCGATGTGCACCTTTCTCGCGATCAATACCAGTTCGGTGACCTTGATCCCAGCGACGGCAATTGGATTACTGGCAGCTCAGGGAATCGCCGAACCCTATGCTATCGTCGGCACCACGATCGGGGCGACGTTGTGTTCCACAATCGTTGCTATTATTGCGGTGAAGGCGTTCGAAAAGATGCCGGTCTTCAACCGAGAAACTACCACTTTCGCGATCAAAAAAGAGCGAGAGAATTTGGCAAAACCAAGAGTAATTTCGAACTTTGGCAAAGTGATTCTCTGGCTCGTCGGCTTGCTGTTTATCGGAATCATTTTCCTCGAAATGTATCCGGATAAAAGGGTAGAGCTTCAGGAGACGTTGGGGCTTCGTGAGATCGCTGTTCAGCTTGATGCGCAAGGAGCTAGTCTCGACGAAAGCGAGATGGAAAAAGACAAGCCAATCTGGCAGCGTGCGGTGTCGGCCATTTCGGTGGCGGCAATTCCTTTCGTCCTTGTTTTCTTTATTATCTTTGCAGCTTTGAAGCGGATTCCAGTCTACGAGGAATTTGTCGAGGGAGCCAAGGAAGGCTGGAGTGTCGCCGTCAGAATCATGCCGTTCATCGTCGCGATGCTGGCCGCACTCGCAATGCTGCGTAATTCTGGAGCCTTGCTCCTTTTTCAGAATTTACTCAAGCCGATTTTGGAGTTTGTTCACTTTCCAACAGAACTGGTTCCTATGGCCTTAATGCGTCCGCTCAGTGGCAGCGGCAGCCAGGGGGTGCTGGTCGAGATCCTGACTAATGAGGGGCTGTCAGAGACCATCAAGTACACTGCTGGCACGATGTTCGGTTCCACGGAAACTACCTTCTACGTGTTGGCCGTTTACTTTGGATCGGTCGCTGTGCGCAAGACGCGGCACGCTCTTGCAGCTGGATTAACCGCTGACTTGGCCGGGGTCATCGCCGCGGTTATTATTTGTAAGGCGATGTTTGGCTAAGCTTGTCGCATCTAAGCAGTAGTTAATTTTGATTCTTACGAGGATGCCGTAGAGGCGTCTTGCCTCTGACCGAATTTCTTTCTTCTTCTGTCTGATTTATGTTCAAATTAGTTCATGATGGATGCCGAAAAGGCGCGCGTTCGCATGCCCCTGCCAACCCCGAAGGAAATTTCGAACATCGCGACTGATGGAGGCGAGGAGTTCAATCGACTCGTTTTTGAAAAGAGCCCCTACCTCTTGCAGCACGCTCGCAACCCGATCGACTGGTGGCCGTGGGGAGAGGCTGCGTTTGAGCAGGCCCGCCGGGAAGATAAGCCGGTACTGCTCAGTGTTGGTTATACGACTTGTCACTGGTGCCATGTTATGGAGTATGAGTCCTTTGAAGACGAGGAGGTCGCTGCCCTCGTTAACGAGCACTTCATTTCGATCAAAGTTGACCGGGAAGAGCGACCTGATATCGACGAAGTCTACATGCAGATCACACAGGGGATCACCGGCAGTGGCGGTTGGCCCATGACGGTGGCGATGACGCCTGACAAGCATGCTTTCTTTGCAGGCACTTACTTTCCCAAGAAATCTGTTCGAGGGCGACCTGGCTTTAAGCGTATTATCACCGAGCTAGGAAAGGCTTGGAGAGAACGTCGCGAGGACGTCGAGGAGTCGGCTCAGAGCGTTTCGCGTCAGGTGGGTGAAATGTTGGTTGCTTCACCCGGTGGCGACCTTGATCCTGGGATTTTTGATATAGCGTTTGCTCAATTTTCTTCTCAATATGATGAAAAAAAAGGTGGGTTTGCTAGGCCTCCAAAATTTCCGGTTCCACCTAACTTGTTTTTCCTGCTGCGGTTTCATCAGCGAACTGGTAATGCCGAGGCTCTCGCAATGGTAGAAAGGACGCTGACCGAGATTCGCCGCGGTGGAATCTACGATCAGGTTGGTTTCGGGATTTATCGTTATTCGACAGACACGGAGTGGTTGCTGCCTCACTTCGAGAAGATGCTTTATGATCAGGCTCTTGTGACGATGGCCTATCTTGAAGTCTATCAGGTGACTGGTAAGGAGCGTTACGCGCGTACTGCTCGTGAAATCCTGACATACGTATTGCGAAATCTGACTCATCCGGAGGGTGGGTTCTATTCTGCAGAGGATGCGGACAGCGAGGGGAAAGAAGGGAAGTTCTATTTGTGGACCAATTCTGAAGTGAGGCAGGTCCTCGGTGAAGATGACGGGGAATTCTTTATTGAGACGTTTCATTTCGAAGAGGAGGGCAACTTCCTCGAAGAGGTAACCCGAGAGAAAACGGGAACGAATATTCCTCACTTGAAAGAGGAATTGCTCGACGAGAAGCAGATGCGGGTGGACGGACTCCTTCAAAAGCTCTTTGACCATCGCGAGACACGAACTCATCCGCAGAAAGACGACAAGATATTGACGGACTGGAACGGCTTGATGATCGCCGCGTTTGCCCGAGCGGCTCAGGCTCTGGGAGATGAGGGGTATGCGGAGAGCGCGAGGAAAGCCACCGATTTTATACTGAATAAATTGACCAATAACGAGGGACGGTTATTGAAGCGTTATAGGCACGGTGAGGCCGGATTGACGGCTCACTTTGAGGATTATGCGTTCATGATTTGGGGGCTGCTTGACGTCTATGAAATGAACTTTGATCTCAAATATTTGGCAAAGGCGATCGAGCTTCAGGAGATCGCTGATGAGTTTTTCTGGGACAAGGTCGAGGGTGGTTATTTTACGGTGGCTGAGGATGCAGAGCAGATGATCGTGCGAGCGAAGAAAATTTACGGAGGACCGATTCCCAGCGGTAACTCGGTCGCGATTGGAAATCTCGTGAGATTGCATCGCATGACCGGTCAGCCACACTTCGCGAAACGTGGAGACGAATTAATCCGCGCATTCTCCGCAGAGCTAGCGCAAAACTCCGCTGTCTACCCGCTCGCCCTGAGCTTCCTCGATTTTCACTTCGGGCCGTCTCACGAAATTGTGATCAGTGGCGGCGAAGAACGAGAAATGGTAGACGCTTTAAGGAAGTCATTTCTCCCGAATAAGGTGATCATTCGTCGCACCAGTGAAAATTCCGAAGCGTTGGCGAAACTAGCGCCTTACACCGAAACACAAAGGAGTCGGGACGGACGGGCTACTGCGTATGTCTGCCAGAACTTTGCCTGTCAGTTGCCAACCATTGAGGTGGAGAAGATGATGCAGTCTTTGCTCGGATCTGATCAGGATAACTAGTCCTTCCCGCGTCCGCTTCGATCTAGGGCCTTGCCACTCCCGCGATCTTGCCGATCATGTCGCCTTCCGCCTCGGCGTTCGTCATCGCGGCGACGATGCCCTTTTCCTCCGCGCCGCTCCTTACTGTCGTCTGAGCGAGAGTTGTTATTGCCGCCGCCCTGTTCGGGCGCACGGTCAAAGTCGAGCTTGAAACTTTTACCGCGAAGCTTCGCGCTCTTGCTTTCATCGATGGCCTGCTGAGCGACTTCCTCCCGGACTTCAACGAAGCTGAAATTGGGCATTAGCTTAATGTGTCCCACACTACCGCGCTCAAGGTGACATTCGTTGTGGAGCATTCCAACGATGTCGCCTGGATTGATGCGGTCGCGTTTTCCAAGGCTCAGAAATAGCTTCGCCATGCCTTCTTCCTGACCGCGGTTGTGACGGTCACGGAATTCTCGTTTCTGAGGACGTTCGCGATTGGGGTCGAAATCCGAGCGGTCGTCGCCACGATTGCGCTGGGCGCCGGGGCGGTCTTCCGCGATTTCCTCGCCTTCGCGGACGGTCATCTCTTTGACCATTTCCATGAGCGCTCCGGCGATGTCGTCCCAGTCGTGGCCGAGTTCCTTGAGCTGAGTAAGCCCCTGAATTATGGTCTCGTCAGGTTCTTCTTGGAGACGTTCTGAGACTGATTCAAGCAGTTGGTCGGCGAGAAGAGTGTTTACCATCTCCTGAGTCGGAATATCGGCTCGTGAGATTTTCTGACGGGTAAATCGTTCAATGGTTTTGATGCGGTAGGCATCACGGCCATAGATGAATGAGACTGCTTTACCGGTGCGTCCTGCTCGCCCTGTTCTCCCGATCCGGTGGACGTAGTCTTCCGGATCCTGGGGTAACTCGTAATTGATGACGAGGTCGATGTCATCAATGTCGATTCCTCGTGCAGCGACATCGGTGGCGACGAGGATCTCCACGGTTCCTTCGCGAAAGCGTTGCAGGACCCGCTCACGCATGTTTTGCACAATGTCTCCGTGAAGGCGATCAGCGGAGTAGCCACGGGCGAGCAGAGCTTCGTTACATTCGTCAACCGATCGCTTGGTATTGCAGAAGACAAGAGTCAACTTGGGCTGCTCAAGATCGACAATCCGCGAAACCAGTTCAATACGGGAGCGTTGTCGCACTTGGAAGCAGAGCTGTTCGATGGAGTCGACGGTGAGGGATTTCCGTTCGATCTCGACTGTTTGGGGGTCGTTACCAAAACCGCCGATCAGTCGTTCAACGGCGGGATTCATGGTAGCCGAGAAAAATAGAGTCTGATGTTCGTCAGGGAGCGTTTTGAGAATGTTCTCCATGTCATCGACAAAACCCATATCGAGCATTCGATCGGCCTCGTCGAGTACGGCGGTTTTTACGTGGCTCAGGTCAAGGGAGCCACGCTTGACGAGATCGATGAGGCGTCCGGGTGTGCCCACCACGGCCTGGACTCCATGGCGCAGCGACCTTATCTGCCGGTCGATCGGCGCTCCACCATAGATCGCCGTGACGCGCAGGCCATGAAGTTTTTTGCCGAGGCGCTGGAGTTCTCCGCAGACTTGGACGGCTAGTTCCCGCGTGGGGCAAACCACGAGCAGTTGGGGGTTTGCGCTCTTAGTATCGATCTGCGCGAGGCTGGCGAGACCAAAGGCAGCGGTCTTACCAGAGCCTGTCTCGGAGAGGCCAACGAGATCTTTGCCCTCAAGAGCAGGCGGAATTGCTGCAGCCTGAATCGCGGATGGTGCTTCGAATCCCAGCTCCTCCACGGCTTCGACGAGCGGTAGGGGCAATCCTAGTTCTGAAAATTTCTTATCAATCACGGGTAGAGGGAGCGAAAATGAACGCCTGCCCCTCAGGCGGAGAAGGGGACTGTTTGGACGCTGATACTACGCCTGATTCGAGAAAGCGAAAGGGAATCTTACGAAGCGGTCAACTCTGCTTAAGCTGCTTGAGTTCAGCGTCGAGGCGGTTGGTTGGTTGAGTTGCCTTGATGGGGTCGCTCAAACCGGGACGACGACGGCTTTTCAACAGGGAAGCTATCTCTTTTCGAAGACTGACTAGGTCGAAAGGTTTGGTCATGAACCGGTCGGTTCCTGCATTGATTGCCTGGCGTTGCATCTCGTCAGTAGCATTGCCAGAGGCAGCGATGATCGGAATTTTGGAGATGGGGTTATCGAGGCAGCGCACCTGCTCGATTAAAGTGATACCATCCATGCCGGGCATCTCAATATCAGTGACAATGAGGTCAGGACGAAGATGTTGTTTCAGCATCAGGTCGAGCGCTTCGATACCGTTCGTCGCCTCGTGGATGATGTAGCCGGCAGCTTTGAGGAATTTTCCGAGAAGAATGCGATTTTGGAGCATGTCATCAATCACCATTACTGAGTAATAGTTCGCCGGGGGCAACACGGGCGGAATTGAGTGATGGGGATGGTTGGTCATTCTCTGTTTCATCATTCCGTATCGGGTTATAAAGAAACACAAGTCTTCAAGGTATGTGTATTACCTTGACGATTGTTGTTCAAAAGAATTCTTGTGAGATATCATAAAACTCTTAATTCTCCCGCTCGAGAATTTACATAAATAATTGATCACAAGTCAGTTGTGAACCTTCCGGAAATTAGCGATTTCAGCAAAAAAAATACCTAAAACCACCGAGCCTCAAGGATTTGAGAGATCTGACGTCCTTTTTACCCTTGAGGAGCTCTTGAAATTGCGTAATGAGGAGCCCTAGAAATTGGGTAATCCGACTGGTCGTTCAGAGAGGCGTCGGAATTCCTGCTGTTCGTATGGCGTGGTGGCCTCTTCTTCGGTAATGCCGCCGACTACAGCGACATTGCCGTAGGCGTTCGTATCAAGGCGAGGGCGGTCAGGTCCTTTTTCGTAATAGGTAGCCTGTTCTGTAGGATCCCCTGCAATATTAATAACCGTGTATTTGTATCTCTGTGGCCCTGACATGTGGAGGACATGCAGTCGATTCTCAGAGTCGATCGCCTGTGTCGGGGGACGCAGAGACATATAGTCTCCCAACGGATAGGTGGTATAGACCACGCCCGAGTCACTGTCGCGCATCCGGAAGTAGAGAGCCTTGCTCCTCGCGCCATGATAAAAAGTCATGAGGGAATATTCACGATATTTACCCGCATCAGCATAGCCTTGTGGGACCCCAACAATCTGGCTCCACATTGGTTGGCCGTCAGTCACTTGAATGGTGAGATTCTTAGATTGAAAGACCCGGTTGATCTGAGGAAAGGTCACGTTTGCTTTGACCCGGTAGGTTCCAATCATCGACATCGGGTAATAGCGGTTAATCGTCACCTTATGTTCATAGGTCTGACCCTTAGAGAGCACGATGGGGCGCTCGTTTAAATGGCGGCGAACAGGGCTGATGAGGTGACCTTGCCTGTTAGTGACGGTGAAGTCGAGCCAGCTCAAGCCTTTTGAGTCTCCGAAAACAAGGTCGCGTCCGGCACGGTTCACGATGGTGAGGGTTCCTGTGATGGGTTCGTGAGCCACGTAGAGGGGACGATCCATCTTCAATGAAATCTGGATCTGCGCTTGGGCGGTAACACAGAACAGTAAGGCAATGGCAAGAAGAATAGAGGTCCGGAGGGGGTTCATGACTCTGTCCGGGAGTTTTCCGGAGGAATAGCAGTGTCCGGGATTGAATGGCTGAAATCAATTCGAATCTCGCCCAACTTTCTTCGGAAAGCCGCCCTACTCGTATGCCATCGCCATTGTATTGCGACTGCATAGACTTTAAATGCGGTCAGGTATAGAGTCTAATCAAAGTCAAATCGCGGCGCAACGAGATTCAAATGACTTTTCGAAGTAACGTGGTTTGGTGCCCTAACGCACGTATGGATATTTCGATAATTGAGCGACGTACCAGAGAGGTGATCCCTGAGTGGCATGATGCCGCGCTGGAAATCTCCGCGATCGAAAAAGGCGGGTCGGGGCGTGGCTTCTTCCGTATTGAGGAGGCTGTCACTGGGCGCAGGATTGTGGTGGTCAGCTATGATCGGAAACGGCCAGATAATGAACGATTTGCGCCCGTTACGGCTTTTCTTAACCGGCACGACATCGCTGCACCTAATCTAATCGCCTGGGATGAGCCTGGTAATATGGTCTGGGTAGAGGACCTTGGTTCTTTGGATCTGGGCCATTTAGAAACGAAGGATTGGAATACGGTTCGACGCCCTGCCTACGAAGAGACCTTGCGGACGGTGATGTCACTGCACTCCATAGTCGAAGCGTCACCACCTCAAGATTTGCCTGAATTGGAGCCCGCTTTCAACGAGTCAATTTACCAGTGGGAGCAGGACTACTTTGTTGACCAGTATGTTGCCCGCTTTCACTCAGAAAGGGAAGCTGAGTGGCTGAGGAACGATTCTTCTCTGCGTAATTTGAAAGAGGAATTGTCTGCTTTACCCCGTTCACTGGTGCATCGTGACTTCCAGAGCACTAATGTTATGGTGGTCGGAGATCGCACTGTCTTAATAGATTATCAGGGGCTCCGCTGGGGGGTGCCGGAGTATGATCTTGGTTCTTTGCTCTTCGATCCGTATATCCATTTAACATCTGTAGAGCGTCGCTCCTTGGCTGATTTCTATTATGGATTAAAAGTGGATTCAGGGAGCACTCAGTCTCGCGAATTATTCGAGCGGCAATTGGTTCGAGCAACAACTCAAAGGTTGATGCAGGCTATGGGAGCCTTTGGATTTTTAGGTGAGGTAAAAGGTAAGACAGAGTTTCTAGAACATATCCCGGTTGGGCGCGATCGTTTGATCGAGTTGTCTAAATGCGAGGGCGGATTGGCTGTCCTCGGGGAGTTGCTTGGGTGATTAGAGTTCCTCGGTGTGGCCTAACACTTCGAGAAAAGGAACTTCCGCGAGGATTCCAAATTGCTCGTTGCGATGTAGTTTTGCGCGCGTGGTGGCGGGGCTGGAAAGCCCGCAGAGAAAGCGAGCCAATTGCCGGGGCTGGCGCAGGGCAATATGACCAGCTTGGTGAATTAGGCGAATGGCTTCGGCGCCTTCCATTGTGATCGAGGCTCGTCTCGACGCAGGAAGTTCGCCGCCACCGTGCTGGCCGGTGCAGACGTTGCAGTGCCCGCAGGTTTCCGATTCTTCACCGAAGTAGCGGACCAATTGCTGAGGTAGGCAGGCCGCTGTTTCGCAGAGGTTGACAACGGTGTGGAGACGCTTCACTTCGCTGGCTTCTCGTGACTTAAATCGCTGCACTAAGGTATCAGTCAGGATTGTAACGTCTCGTTCCCCGTCCGAGGCGAGACGGTAGGAATGGCGGAGGCCGTAAGGTTTTGTGATAGCGTCTCCCATTTCGGCGAGGTAGCGGATAGCTTGCCTAATACGGTCATCGTTTTCCCCAGTTATAAAGGCGGCCTTTGCGACATCAATTGTGTACCAAAGGCGACCTTTCTCTCCCGATTCGAACAGGCGCCTTAAAAAATTTTGTTGCTCAGAAGGGTGCCCGGCAAGCACTTGATCTAGTTTGCGGAGCAATTGGACGCGGTAACTGCCGTAGAATGGACCCTTGGGGATGATGACGCCATCCAGTTCAAGGTAAGTTAAAGCAGTCGACACAACTGATGGCCGAACATCGCGTGATAGGGAAAGGTCGTAACGGGAGACTGAAAAGTCATTGCCTTGCAGCAGCACATGCTCAACAAGTGATTTGATTGCCGAAGATGAGGGCGTGTCTCCATAGATAAAATTTTCCAAAACGGTGAGGTCATCTGAGCAGGCAAACATTTCACAGGTGGCAGTGTCTCCGTCACGCCCGGCTCGGCCCGATTCCTGAACGTAGTTTTCCAGCGACTTGGGCAGATTGTAATGATAAACGTGACGGATATCGGGCTTATCGACTCCCATACCAAACGCGATGGTGGCAACCACTACATCGATTTCATTTTCCATGAAGCGTTCTTGAACCTCAGCCCGATGATCGTCCCTCATTCCAGCGTGATAGGCTCGTGCATCGATTCCTGTTTGCTTGAGCGTTCCTGCAACTCTTTCCGCGGTCTGTTGGAGTGTCACGTAGACTACTGATGGGCCGGGAGGATGTTCCTTGATGCGATCAATTAATCGTTGATCGCGTTCTGATTCTGAGCACGGGTGGACTTCGAAGGTCAAGTTGGGACGGCTGAAACCGGTTTGAATATGGTCGGCTTCGGTAATCGAGAATCGTTCCCGAATTTGACTCGCAACACGGGGTGTTGCTGTGGCGGTTAGCGCCAGTATTCTAGGTATCTTAAGCTCCTCTGCAAGAGAGGCCAACTTAAGGTAGTCTGGTCGAAAATTATGACCCCATTCAGAGATGCAGTGAGCTTCGTCAACGGCCATCAATTCGATAGGAGTCTGGTGAAGCCGTCGTAAAAAGCCTTCGTTAGCAAATCTTTCCGGTGCTACGTAGATTAAACGTAGTGAACCGTCCTCCATGTCTGCATAAATTTGATTAATCTCTGCTGCTTCGAGTGTGGAATCGAGCCTCGCGGCCCTGATACCCCTCGATTGAAGCGCTTCTACCTGGTCCTTCATCAGGGCAATCAAGGGTGAAACCACAAGAGTAAGCCCTTCGAACATTAACGCTGGAAGTTGGTAGCAGAGGCTCTTCCCTCCTCCGGTTGGGAAAATGGCCAGGGCATTGCGATTCTCCAGCAGAACATCGATGACTGCCTCTTGACCGGGGCGAAATTCGCGATGCCCGAACCAGTGTTCGAGCACTTCTGATTTCGGCGTTGGTGTCATCTGGTGGAGAGGATGCGGAAGGACATGCTCCCGCATTCCTATATACTTGATGGGGCTTTCATTCCACCCTAAGGTCAGAGGACATGTCAATATCTTCAACACCCGCGCTCCTTGTATCGCTGCTAACCTTTTTTGCGATTCCGATGCTGAAAGCTGAAATGCGTGGCTGGACCAACAGTTTCGGTAAGACGATTCAGGCCGAATTGGTTGATGTGTCGGGAGATGAAGCGGTCTTAAATATGGGGGGTAAGAACTTTGTGGTTCCGATTGCCGGTCTTTCATCCGCTGACCAAAAATTTATCAAGGATTGGCAGAAGAGCGCTCCGATGGACACAGCCCAGTCTCCGGCAGTCGAGGCAAACTGGGATGGTCCCTGGCCAAAGACGATCTCGGTGGATGTCAGTCAGAGCATCGAGATCCTAAAAGAAGATGAATCGAGTGGTGAATACGTTTACGCGAGTGACCACTATGAATTTATCTGTGATGTGAAACTCAATACTTCGGTAGTGAAACGCTTTTCTCTCCTCTTTGAAGCGACCAACCAGTTTTGCCGCGAACTTCCCCTTGGGATGATCAAACCCTTTCGCGAAGAGCGCCATAAGATCCATTTGTTTGAAACTCGCGAGGCCTACGTCAAAGCGGGTGGTCCCCCAAGTTCCGCAGGTGTCTACATTAGTCGGGGCGGCGAAGGAGATATTCTCGTGCCGCTCACAAGTCTGGGGGTGAAGAAAGTCGGTAGTAACTACAGCGTCGATTATGATAAGGAAAATTCGACGCTTTCTCATGAAATCGCTCACCAATTGACCGACAAGGAATACTTCCAGATGGGGGCACGGGGTTGGTTCTCAGAGGGGATGGCTGAGTATATTGCTGAGAGTGGCTACCGCTCCGGAAAGTTCAACGTTAATGATCTTTCAAAGCTTAAGGCTGCAGTGACAGCCTATGGCGAAGACGGACAGGGCGGTAAGGCGCTTGGTGAGGAATTCTCCGCCCCTGATCTTCAAGATTTTATGACTCAGAGCTACCAATCGTTCGTGGAGGATTCTCGGCTCAATTATGGGCTCGGCGCTCTCGTTGTTTATTACTACTTTCACATGGACGGAGACAGGGATGCTGCCAATATCAAGACCTTCCTCAAGGCGCTTAAGGGAGGCAAGAAAGTTCCGGAAGTGTTTGAGCCTTTGCTGGCTGGGCGTAGCTGGGAAGAGATGGAGGCCGATATTACGAAGAATTGGCGTTCCCGCGGGGTGAAAATTAATTTCCGATAGGTTAGTAGACCCGACAGGTTTGCCTTCCTCTCCCTAAATAGAGACTAACAAAACACCGTATGAGTAACGAAAAGTGTCGATGGGGAATTCTCGGAACTGCTGGAATTGCTCGAAAGAATTGGCAGGCCATTCGCAACAGCGGCAATGGTCAGTTGGTGGCGGTAGGGAGTCGCACTGAGGAGAGGGCCAAGGAATACATTGCTGAGAATCAGTCGCAGATTCCATATGAAACGCCGCCGAAGCCAATTGCTGGTTACGATGCGATGATTGGTTCTGATGATATCGATGCTCTCTACATTCCTTTGCCGACGGCCGTCCGCAAAAGCTACGTCTTGAAGGCTGCGGCTGCTGGGAAGCACGTTCTTTGTGAGAAACCCTGTGGCGTTGATGCTGTTCACCTTCAGGAAATGATCGATGCTTGCGCCTCAGCTGGAGTGCAGTTTATGGACGGCGTGATGTTTATGCACAGCGATAGGATGCCTGCACTTCGGGCTGAATTGGATGCCGGTGATGCTGTTGGAGAGATTAAGCGAATTGCCACGCAGTTCAGCTTCAAGGCTCCGGATGATTTTTTTGAGGAGAATATTCGGGTGAATTCTAAGCTCGAGCCCCTTGGTAGCCTTGGTGACCTCGGATGGTATTGTATCCGCATCATCCTCTGGACGCTGAACTATGAGATGCCAGTATCATTGACAGCGAAAATGATTCGTCAGTCAGATCCCGGTGACGGCTCAGATCCTGTGCCAGTTAGTTTGTCTGCTGAATTATTGTTTGAGGGTGGGATTACGGGGGGGTTCTACTGCAGTTTCGAGACTGAGCATCAGCAGTGGGTCAATATAAGTGGTTCTAGAGGCCACATTGCCATTCCAGATTTTGTTCTGCCCTACCATGGGTCCGAGGTCGGGTTTGATGTCGAGCAGGCTCAATTTGATGTCGATCTATGCAACTTTCATATGGAGCGACACACTCGTCGAGTGGCTGTGGAGGAATATTCGGATTCGCATGCGACTTCGCAGGAAGCTAAGTTGTTCCGGAGGTTTGGTGAACTAGTACTCGGGGGAGAACCGAATTCACATTGGCCCGAGATTTCGCTGAAGACTCAGCAAGTTATGGATGCTTGCTTCGAGTCGGCCAGAAAAGATGGGCAGCGTGTGAAATTCTAAGTAATGGTCGAGGGAATTCTGCGCGGTGTTCTGGGGGTGGCGGTGCTGCTAGGTATCTGCGTGTTACTGAGTAATCATCGCAAGGCGATCAACTGGCGCCTCGTTGCCGGCGGCATCGGCTTGCAGGTTCTGCTGGCAATTTTGATTCTCGTGACGCCGTTCGGTGATGTTGTGGCATGGGTCTCAGGAGGATTTGTGAATCTGCTGGAATTTAGTGATCGTGGTGCTGAATTTATGTTTGGAGAATTGATTGATGCAAGTCGCTATGGATTTGCCTTCAAGGTGCTTCCCACGATTTTGTTTGTAGCGGCCCTAACTTCGTTACTTTACTACCTCGGTATTCTGCAGTGGGTCGTCTTTGGCTTTGCGTGGCTAATGAAGCGCTTGATGTGCTTGTCAGGAGCAGAGAGCCTCGCTGCGGCGGCCAATATCTTTGTCGGCCAGACCGAAGCTCCCCTTGTGGTTCGCCCCTATGTAACCAAGATGACCAAGTCTGAGCTTATGGCCCTGATGACTGGCGGTATGGCGACAATTGCAGGGAGTGTCTTTGGTCTCTATGTAATGACTCTTGGTGGAGATAATTCAGAGTTGCAGGTCGAAGTTGCCCGGCAACTTCTCACTGCTTCCATGATGAATGCGCCGGCGGCACTGCTGGTTGCCAAGATGTTGGTGCCGGAGCGAGAGAGGTTTGACGAGGACCTCTTGATTCCCCGTGAGAAAGCGGGACGTAATGTTCTCGATGCTTTGGCAAGAGGCACTGTTGAGGGACTGAAATTAGCCCTGAATGTGGCAGCCATGTTGATCGTGTTCGTGGCGGTGATTGCGCTCCTCAATGCTATCTTCGGTTGGATTGGCGGAATCGGAAGGGGGGAAGATGAGGGTTATATTAACAATTTTATTTCGTGGGCCAGCCAAGGTAATTTTTCAGAGTTGTCTCTAGAAGCGTTGCTGGGTTTCATTTTTGCACCGCTGGCGGCGGCGATTGGTGCCGACTTTTCTGATGTCTTGCAGCTAGGTCAGTTACTTGGAACCAAGATGGTCGCCAATGAGTTCGTTGCTTATCTGCAGTTGGGGGAAATTCAGGCAACTGGAACGCTTAGCCCGAAGTCGGTCTTCCTCGCGACCTTTGCACTCTGCGGTTTTGCAAACTTCTCATCGATTGGTATTCAGATCGGAGGCATCGGGGCGTTGGTGCCGGAGCGACGCAGTGACCTAGCTGCTCTTGGCTTTAAGGCGATGATTGGTGGAACGATCGCGAGTTTGCTGACAGCGAGTGTAGCTGGGATATTTTTTGTGGTGAGTTAGGTATGCACGAAAAAATCGTAAGAGAGACCCGGGCGGCTGCTGCTGATCACTTTTCGATGAGCCTCGATGGGATTCACGGCCTTTGTCACTGGGACCGCGTTCATGAAAATGGGGTTTTTCTCGCGAGGTATAGTGGAGGCGATCTACTTGTGGTAGAACTCTTTGCCTACCTTCACGACAGTTGTCGCCAATCAGATAGTTGGGATCCTGAGCATGGTTTAAGAGCTGCTGAATTGACGAGGTCGCTTGCCGAAGAGTGGCTAAATCTTGAGGGGGACCAGTTGGAGTTGCTGGTTTTTGCCTGTGAGTTTCACGAGAAAGGGAAAATTAGCGATGACCCGACGGTGGGGGCCTGTTGGGATTCCGATAGGCTCGATCTGGGAAGGGTCGGCATCAAACCCGATCCCAAACTGCTATCCACAGAGCGTGCCAAGCATCCAGAGGTGATTAACTGGGGTTGGCAGCGAAGCTTAGGGGTTTAGCCCCGACCTGCTGCAAAAATGTCTGCGATTGGTTTCACTGGACTCGCGGTTGGTGTTCCTCTTGGTGTCCGTTGCGCAGAAGCAGAATGGAGCGCGGTAACTTTCCCTTGATGAGAATGATTAGCCAGAAAAAAGGTAGCTGAGTCCGATGAGAAAAATAAGAGCAAAGACGAAACGCTTCAGTAGCATATGTGGCAGTCGATCCAGAGTAAGTTTACCTAGCCAGACAGCGAGGATAGCTGTGGGTACTGTCCAAGCCACAAGGATAAGAAGTTCGACGTTGACCTCCCCGGCACCAAGCATCAAAAGGTTTCGCGTGAGGCCACCAGCAAGGAACGCGGTTTGCAGAATAGCGACGACTTCGACCTTAGACCAGTTACGAGCATAGGTGTAAACCACGATGGGTGGCCCGCCAACATTGAAAGCGCCGGCGAGAATGCCACCTATCATACCCATAAAACCTCCGGCTTTTTCGGGAATGTGGAGCTTGGTCATACGGCCTTGCAAAAACTCAGCCGCTGCTATCGCCATCAGGGTAACTCCGAGCAGCCGGATTACCAGTTTGCCGTCGAGAGCGCTGAGCGCGAAGTAACCGACGGGGATACCTAGAACGATACCAATGCAAAGTGGGAGGGCTCGCCGAAGGCAAAGGCCAGCTCGGTTGGCAAAGATAATAAATGAGTTCACGACGAGGCTGGCAAGCGATACATAGGCGATGGCTTCAGTCACTGGAAGGATGATGGGAACCAGCGCCATACAGACAAGAGCCAGGCCAAAGCCTGTCGCGGACTGAAGATAAGCAGCTGCAAAGAGAATCGCAGCTACATAGATGACGGAGAGATCCACAGAGTTTCAGGGGTTAGGGGTTAGCAGCGGGCTGTTCGACTTGTAGAGGTCTTGCGGGCAGTGGCTCGCCAACCGGAGCGACAGAGAGTTGGTCGTCCTCTCGACCCCGCCACTTTCGCAAGGAGAGTTCCCCGGGAAGTCGGCCCAAACGCGTCGCGTCATAGCCAGTGCCAACGTCAATAGTTGCATAGCGGCGTATCTCAAAATGGAGGTGGGCAAGATAACGCCCGTCCGCTGTCCCAATAGTGCCAACGCTATCGCCACGCCTCATGCGGCGACCAACGGGAACGTGAATGCTGTCGAGATGGCCGTAGAAAGTCTCGAAGGGTTTTCCATTGAGGTGTTCGTGAAGAAGGACAACGACGTTACCCCAGCCGTCGGATGCCCAGCCAGCGTAAATGACAAGACCATCGGAGACGGCATAAACAGTATCACCACGATCAGAATCCCATCCACCAATCCCGTTAAGGTCATCACCGAGGTGCTGATTAGTCATGAAAGGTTGTGCATTGTAGGTGAGAGCGCTGTGGCGGCTCCCGACGGGAGAGTCAAAGGTCTTTGCTGTAGGAGCTAGAACCATTTCAATAGGAGAGGCAGTGGCGAAGGCTGGATCAAAAATGGCTTCCGGTCCGGGTTGGATTAATCCGACCCGAGCAGGTTCTGTGGCAAGATCGACCAGCTTTGAGGCATCGCTGCGAATCTTGATGAAGATACCAATCATCAGAAGAATTGATGCCACCAAGATAGCAATGGGTAGAACGTAGCGATGCCAGTCCTCGAAGTGTTGCTTAAAATCGAAGTAGAGAGGTTTTTCCAAAGTACCTCTGAATAGACGGCAAGGGATCGAATTTGGCAACGGCGCAGGTCTGAAATTGAGCTAGGGTGTAGCGTGATGGTTTTACATGAACCGCAGCTGCGCCGCTTCCGGCTCGATTTGGCCTACGATGGACGTCCTTTCGCGGGCTGGCAGAGTCAGGCAAAAGGGAATACGATTCAGGACGTAGTGCTTGCTGAACTCCGGGCGGTATACCCGGAAATAATGACCTTACAAGGTTCCGGGAGGACTGATGCGGGAGTCTGTGCTTCGGGTCAAGTCGCCCACTTTGATGTGCCGGTTGAGTGGCGGATGAAAGGCTTGGAGTGGCAGCGCGCACTCAACTCAAAGCTGCCCCCTTCCATCCGCGTGATTCGTTGTCGCGAGGCGCCGAGCGAGTTCCACGCCCGGTTTTCTGCAGAAGGGAAAGTCTATCGATATGATATTATCACGGCTGAGGTACTGCCACCGTTGCTGCACGGCCTAGTGTGGCAACGACGTGGCCTGAAAGACACTGAGGCGCTCGCCGAAGTTATGGGTCTTTATGTGGGAAGCCATGATTTTCGGGCGTTTTCTGCCAATCGCAACGACGGAAAAGATGAAGAGCGGGATACCATTAGAGAGATCACGCTCGCCGAGATTGATTTTGATTTGGAGGATGCCTCTGGACGGTTAAGTCTTCGATTCCGAGGAAACGGATTTCTCTACAAGATGGTTAGATTCTTGGTTGGAACGGCCGTTTACAACGTGGAGGGTAAGATTACGAACGAGGAAATAATGGAACTTTTGCAAGGTTGCGCCCCCAATAAAAAGGCACCGTTTTGCGCTCCACCGGATGGCTTAAGTCTCGAACAAGTGAATTATCCTGAGGAATTCGAGGAGGTCTTTGACATTTAGCTGGACGGTTTATCGTTAAAAGTTTTGTTCCAGAACGGTCAAAGAGATCGTTGAGATGAAAGAAGAGGCTTGAACATCGGCTCAGGGCCATGTTTCTTGCCGACGCTCTGATCGGAGTTTCTATGTGAATGCCCATCAAGGCTCATGAAATCACCTGCTGAACAACTTGAAATATTAACCCGCGGGGTGGCTAATATCCTCAGTGAAAAGGAATTACTGAAGAAGCTGGAGCGCGGAGCGCCGTTGAGGGTCAAACTTGGAGTGGACCCCACTTCACCCGATTTGCACCTTGGGCACAGCGTTGTGCTCGAAAAGTTGAGACAGTTTCAGGAACTAGGTCATCAGGCGGTCTTAATCATTGGTGATTTTACCGCTCAAATCGGGGATCCAACAGGACGGTCGAAAACACGTCCGCCTCTTTCTCGTGATGATATTCTCGCAAATGCCAAGACTTATCAGGAGCAGGCTTTTCGGATTCTAGAAAAAGAGAAGACGGAAATCGTCTTCAATGGAGAGTGGTTCAATAAAATGAGTTTTTCGGATGTGATCCAGCTTAATGCACGAGTCACAATGCAACAAATGCTGCAGCGGGAGGACTTTAAAAATCGCATTGCCAACGATCAGGAGGTGCGGCTCCACGAAATTCAGTATCCTATCGTCCAGGGCTGGGATTCCGTTGAAGTGAAAGCCGATGTCGAGCTCGGGGGGACTGACCAACTCTTCAATATTCTCGTGGGACGCGATATGCAGAAGATTGAGGGAATGGAGTCACAGGTGGTGATGTGTCTTCCAATTCTCGAAGGCCTCGACGGGGTTCATAAAATGAGTAAGAGCCTCAACAATTATGTTGGGATTACTGAGCCGGCTGGGGAGATGTTCGGAAAGCTTATGAGCGTTTCTGATGAACTAATGGGACGTTATTCGATTCTACTGGTAGGCGAAGAGCTCGCCGCTGATGAGCACCCTTTGGAAGCAAAGAAGTCTCTAGCTCACAAGATTGTGGCCCGTTATCATTCTGCCAAGGCAGCTGAGCAGGCGCTCGCCAATTGGAACAACCGCGGTAATCTCGATGAGGTGAAGCTACCCGGCTTTGATCCTCCGGCTGATCGAACAGATTTATGTGGTATCGTCCAAGCTGCTTTCGCTGCAATTGAAGAGCCGAAGTCGGGTGGGGACGTTAGACGTTTGATTCAGCAGGGAAGTATTCAACTGGGCGGCGAAAAGCTGACGGATCCCAAGTTTGAGCCGTCCTTAGAATCGGGAAATGTTCTTAAGCTGAATAAAAAGAGAAGCGTTCGGATCGTTTGACTGGCACCACCTTACGGCTCATTCGAGTCAAGTTTTTAAGGTGAATTCATCGTCTACTTTTGCGTTGCTTTGCGGAGAAGTTTTTCGTCCACTCTGGGGACAGAGAGTGCGGGGCAATCCCTCTCGCAGTATCCGAAGAAAACCGTTAGTTGGTTTCCGCTGGGAGTTGGTTCGTTTTGAAGAAGAGAACAAGGGACATGAATCGGCTGCTGAGAACTTTTCCCCGTGTCATGGGGATCGTGAACCTAAACGATGATTCGTTTTCTGGTGATGGGACCTTGGACGTGAAACAGGCACTGCATCAGGCGGTCCGCCAGGTGCTCGATGGCGCAGACATTATCGACATCGGTGCTGAAAGTGCTCGAACCAACCGTCAAGCGATCAGTGAAACAGCCGAGGTAGCCCGGCTCCTACCTTTCATTGAGTCCTTTGCTATGGTGATGGGGGAACTGCAACCGAGGGATAAGACTCAGATTTGGCCCCCGAAGCTTTCGGTCAACACGTGGCGTCCAGGGGTCGTGGCCGAAGTTCTCAAAACCAATCAGGTCGATATTATTAATGATATCGGGGGTATGGTGGAGGACACAAATGCCCGCCTTTGTTTTGACTACAATGCCAGCTTGCTAATTATGCACACGATCGGGCAACCGAAGGAGCCGCACTTCGGACAACAATACGAGAATATCTGGACTGAATTGGAGCGGTTCTTTGATGATCGCATTGCCCAGGCCCGTCGAGTTGGTCTTTCGGATGATCAGATCATCCTTGATCCCGGAATCGACTTTGCGAAACAGAAAGCGGATAACCTGACTATTTTTAACGAACTCGAGCGCCTAAGCTGTTACGAGCTTCCGATTCTTCTGCCGATTTCACGCAAGACAGTCATTGGAGAGGTGCTCGGAATCGAGAAACCTAGCGAACGTGATGCCGGGACGATCGCCTGTCTGGTTCGAGGCATGGCAGCTCATGCGGATATTTTCCGTGTCCACCACGTGAAAGCAGCGGCTGATTGCGTAAGAGTCATGGGAGCGATCCAGAGTGGGACTTCTCTGTAGCGCTTCCGCAGCAAGCGAACTCCAAATTAGTCACTAATTTGTAGCTGGCCCTCGGCGTCAATACCGGTAAGTTAGAATCATGCGTGTACAGATTGGAAACGAGGTTATTGAAATAAAGCCGCCTTCTAACGGAGGAAAGTCGGCTTCTGTCGTCATGGTTTTGATCGTCTTGACGATTGCTGCGGCGACTTCAATTTATTCGATAGGAACTGAAGAGGAGGGGGTCGTTTTACGATTCGGAAAAATTGTTAAGACGGTAAATTCTGGTCTGCATATGAAGGTGCCCTTCGGCATTGACCGAGTCTATCCGGTCCCGGTCACGAGGGTCATGAAGCAGGAGTTTGGATTCGGGACTAGAGGTGCCACTTATTCCAGTCAGATGTCTTCTGATTGGGAAATGGAACTTGAGAAGGATATGGTGACGGGAGACTTGAATTCTGCCTTAGTTGAGTGGGTTATTCAGTTTAAGCTCAGTGAGCCTGAGAAGTATCTATTCAACGTTCGGGATGCTGATGAGACACTGCGGGATGCGAGCGAGTCCGTGATGCGAGCAGTAGTAGGAGACCGGACTGTAGATGAAGTGATTACGGTAGGTCGTGCCGAGATAGCCGAAGAATGTAAAAGCAAACTCAAGGAGTTGGTTGAGTTATACGATATGGGAATCAGCATTGATCAGGTTCAGTTGATCACAGTTAATCCGCCCAAACCGGTGCAGGCGTCCTTCAACGAGGTGAATCAGGCGCAACAAGAGCGAGAGAATTCGATTAACGTCGCCCTCGGTGAGCAGAATCGGGAAATACCCAAGGCTGGCGGCGAGGCGGAAAAGACCATCAGCGAAGCACAAGGTTACGCGATGCAGCGTATTAACGAGGCAGACGGCGATTCGGCGAAGTTCAATTCTTTATTCGGAGAATACCTCAAAGCTCCGGAGGTTACACGCCGGCGAATATATCTGGAAACCATGCAGGATGTGATGCCGAAACTGGGAAAAAAAGTCATCGTCGATGAGTCGGCCAATCAGGTATTGCCGTTTCTACCTCTCACTTCACCCGCTGCAAAATAATACAAGCAAGGATAAAAAATGAAAAAGATTACGATTCGATTTTTTGTTGTAGTGATAGCCTTCGCCTTTTTATTGGTGGCTACTGGCGCGATTTTCACAGTTCATGAAACGGAACAGGTGGTGATCACTCAGTTCGGTAAGCCCGTTGGTGATCCGATCACAGCGCCCGGACTCAAATTTAAGGTCCCATTCATTCAAAAGGTGAATGTTTTTGAAAAGCGCATCCTAGCTTGGGATGGCGCCGCGATTGAGATGACGACGAGGGACAAGACCTACATCATCGTGGACACCTATGCTCGCTGGGCGATTGAGGATCCGCTTTTATATTTCCTTTCGGTCCAGAATGAGCGTCGGGCGCAGTCTCGATTGAAGGACATCCTAGGTTCTGCGACCTTGGATGCGATTGCTTCTCATGAGTTGGCAGAGGTAGTCCGTTCGGATAGAGCCCGGAAACCTGCGGTGGAAGAAGAGATTGCTGAAGCAGACCAATCGGGAGCTATCGGAAATTTGATTCCGATTAGAAGGGGGCGCGAGGCTCTGGAGAAAGATGTCTTCACAGCATCTGAGCCGGTTCTCAAAGAATATGGAATAAAGCTTTACGATTTTCGTTTTAAGCGGATCAACTACAACACAGTAGTCCAAGAACGCATTCACGAACGGATGATATCGGAGCGGAAGCAAATTGCAGAGAGATTTCGTTCTGAGGGAAATGGTGAGGCAGCGAAAATCCTTGGTAATATGGAGCGTGAGCTTAGCCGGATAAAATCGGAAGCTTACAAGGAGGTTCAGACCCTAATGGGTGAGGCGGACGCGAAGGCGACCGAAATTTATGCGGCCGCTTACAACCAGTCACTGGAGTCGGTGGAATTTTATCAGTTCGTTCGAACTATGGAATTATACGGAGAAATGCTGGGCGGTGATAGCACAGTGATTCTCTCGACCGAGAGTGATTTGTTTAAATATCTCAAGGAGGTAAAACCTGTGTTAGAGCCTTCTAATTCTGCGGGACCGGTTGCTGAAGGTCCTGTGCCAGAAATAGCAAATTAACTTTCTGCGCTTCGTTGCCGATCATTGCCTCGCTGTTGATCCGACCGTCCGTCTTTTGCCCGCAAGTCACCAATAAAAGGAATCGGGGAGGCGGTCAGATTCTCTGAATCAGGCTGGTCAGGGCCAACGGGTGGGATCTCAAGTGCTGAGCTTCCCTCGGGACTTCGCATTCTAGCGTTTATTCAAACAAGCTCATTAACTCCGCTTCACTGAGATGAGTATCGCCGGCTTCGCCGAGGAGTGACTCCATTATTTCGCGCTTCTTGTTTTGCAACGATAGAATTTTCTCTTCCACCGTGTTGCGGGTGATAAGTTTGTAGCTGGTCACGACATTTTTCTGGCCGATTCTGTGGGCGCGGTCGGTGGCCTGAGCTTCGACTGCCGGGTTCCACCATGGATCGACGTGAATGACGACATCAGCTCCGGTAAGATTGAGACCAACGCCACCCGCTTTGAGGCTGATCAGGAAAACAGGAATCTCGTTTTCCTGAAAGCGATTGACGACCTCCCCGCGATTTTTGGTCTGTCCATCGAGGTAGCAGAAATCGATCTGCTTTTCAGTAAGCGGGGGAACGAGCAGTTGAAGCATTTCGACAAATTGACTGAAGACGAGAACACGATGACCGCCTTCAATAGCTGTATCGAGCAACTCGTTGAGAGCATCGGCCTTGATCGAAGCATTCTCGTCGGAGATATTCGGGAGGCCCAGTAGGCGCAAATCACAGCAGGTCTGGCGGAGACGCAACAGAGCGGTGAGTGCGAGCATGCGCTGGCGCCCGCCTTCAGCATCGAGAATGGACTGCTTGCTTTTGCTCAGCAGTTTTTCGTAGACCTCCTGCTGGCTTGGTTTCAAATCACAGTAGACGATCTGCTCGATTTTTTCAGGAAGGTCTTTCGCGACTTCATTTTTGAGGCGGCGCATGATGACCGGTCGCAGGCGGCGGTGGAGGCGGTCTTTGACTCCTGCCTCAGGGTGTGCGCTGGAAAGACGCTTTTCAAAGCGCTCTTTAAATTCCTTTCGATTGCCGAGGTAGCCCGGCAGTGCAAACTGGGTGATCGACCAGAGATCTTGGACTGAATTCTCAATGGGGGTGCCTGTCAGTGCGAAGCGATGAGTGCCGTTGATTCGGTGAGCGATCTGGCTGATCTGAGCTTCAGGATTTTTGATGTGCTGGGCTTCATCGAGAATGATGACGTCGAACTTCCGTTCCTGATACCAGGCTTCGTCTCGTCTCAGAAGGGCATAGCTCGTCACGAGGATGTCAGCATCACCATGCTCTTTCAGGGTCTTCTCCCTATCCGGCCCTTCAATGGCGACGGCTTTTAACTCGGGAACGAATTTTGAGGCTTCAGAGACCCAGTTGTAAACAAGTGAGGAGGGGCAAATGACGAGAGCGGAGCCACCGATCGAGTAAATGAACGAAAGAGTCTGCAGGGTCTTTCCGAGTCCCATATCATCGGCGAGAATGCCGCCCATGCCGCGCGAGGCGAGGCCCTGCATCCAGTTGACTCCTTCGAGTTGGTAGGGTCTCAGGGTATCAAAGAGGGATTCAGATAAATCATAGAACTCAAGTCCTTCCTCAGTTGTCTGCCATGGAACGGCACCCTTGGTTTGAAATCCCCAGTCTATGGAGGTCTCCTTGAGGTAACCCGCCTGGCTCTGGTCAATTCGATAAGTGCCGGCCTGTAGTTGTTCCGGATCGCAGTCGGTCAGGATATCTCCAAAGCTCTCCGCTAAGTTCATATTGAGAACTGCGGTTTTTCCGCTGGCCAGTTTCTTACCGGATTGCCCCATCTGAAGCAGACGCTCTATTTCCTGCCGTGGAATAGTGTCGCCGGAAGCTGTGCCAAAACCGACATCCATGGCGAACCAGTCTTCACCGCCGCTGCGAAAGTTTAGGGAGGTTTCGATGGGTTCAACCTGAGTCAGGGCATGCTCGAAACGTTCCCCAACAGAGGTTTGCCAACGGGTCCGAAAGGTGGTGTAGCCGTGAGCGAGAAACTGGAGGATGGCGTCCTTGTTCTTGAGAACGAATTGGCCGTTGCTACCACGCCGCAAAAACCCAGCGGATTCCAGTTCGGAGATGGCAGCGTTTTCTCCCGTGGTATCACTTAAGAAAAGGATTCCATCGCGCTCCCTTACTGAATCTCGAGTTTCCGAAGCAGGGATGGAACTGTCTTCATAGTCAAAAGAAAGGTTGGCATCGAGGTGATTGAGGGAGCCCTCAAGGTTCAGTTGGACTGCCAGTGTTGGGCGGTATATTTCGACATCCTCGAGATCGAAGTGCTGTTGTAGTTGGGTGAACTCTTCGGCAAAGTGATGGGGCTCAAGTGTGACGCCCCCAACGAGTGCACCTTGAAGTCGGGAGGGAAGCCCGGGAGCTACCGGTTGAATCAAGTCGGGCTGGCTCAGGACCCAGGCGCCGTTTCCTGTGATTAGGGGTAAGACAGATTCATCCCAGTCAGGGCGGAAACGGAGTCCCGACGTGTGCTTGAGCGAAGGGCGCCATGGGAGGTGGGAAATCCTCAGTGCCTGAGCTTTTCCGAGGGTGGTGCCGCTATGGCCGGGGATGGCTGACAGCAGTCTACAAAAATCATCCGAGGAGAGAACTGCCATTCCCGGAACCGTTTCGGGCGTCAGTTGCTGGAGGGTGCGGAATAGGGCGGCGTCGCCCGCATCAAGAAATAGCTTGGTGGCCGAAGCTACGGCGCTAAGTAGTTTGCGATCTCCGCCACAATCGACTTCCACACCCACAGTGATGCGGTTCTTGTCCCATGCGGAGGCAAGATTAGGTGCGATAACGAGTTGCAGGGAGGCGGGAATGGCGCCCTCGGAGTTGGTTTCCGTGATTGCCGGCCAGTCTAGGCTCATGGTAGGGGCTTCTTTCAGCTTTACTTGGCCAGTTGAAGGTGAGGTGGAAGGGTTGGGCGTTCCGGTGGGTTCGATGACCTCAAGCCCCACGGCCAGGCCATGAGCACAGATGACCCCATCGCGCCGGGCTCGAAAGCACTGGCAGTGATTCTCGATATCCGTCAGTGAACGGATCTCCATGCGAACCTTATAGGTTTTCCCATCTTTGACGATGCCTTCAAGAATCCCATTACGGTAGGAAGCCTCCAGAACCTTACCCGCGGAATGAAGCATGCGAGCCTGCTTCATTTCTTTCCAACCTCCGGCATCGGAGAGGAATTTACGGGTGATTTTGGGAGATTCAGGCATAAGCTGGGTCAGCAGTAGGGGAGAATTACAGTAGATGCAAAAGCAGATTCCTTGACTTGAGGTTCTGCTGGTTCGTGCCAGATTATCAGTCGATTCAAGATGCCGGGGTGGTGAAATTGGTAGACACGCTTGATTTAGGATCAAGTGCCTTATGGTGTGCAGGTTCGAGTCCTGTCCCCGGTATTTATGCTGAAAACAGTTAGTTACAAATTAACAGGGCGAACCTGAACCCTGCCTCCATTAATCTAAATCGTTCTCTTGGGGGCGAACTAATCATGGAGAGGTGCCAAAGCCTCTATGAGAAAGTCGGTTTTGATGAGGAGGTTTCGGCCTTAGTACGAAAACACCAATGGTGCGTCGAACTTCTCTCCAATATTTGGATGAGTGGTTACCGGTCATTATCGAGGGTGAATCGCGCTTCGATTGACGCTCAAATATTGAGTCAGCTAGCAGGTAAAGTTTTGAGTTGGAGTCGACAGATTGGTTGATTCGTTACCAATCGCCTGTTGATTGGAGCCGTCCGCCCATGCTTTTGCGATCTCTCAACCTTAATCATTTCCGCTGCTTTGAGTCGCTTCGGATAGGGTTGGCTGGAGGAATCAGCATCTTCCATGGCAACAATGCGCAGGGTAAGACATCGATTCTTGAGGGAGCGTGTGTTCTGTTGCGCCTCCAGAGCCCAAGAACTTCGACGATGGCCGATTGTATCCGATTCTCCGAAGTGGCATTTGCTGCCGGAGGCCAGCTTGACGGAGGTGATCCGGTTGAGCTTCGTCTCCAATACAAGGAATCAGGGAGACGGTTACTCGTTGACGGCGAAAATCAAAAGCGTGGCAGTGACTTTCTTCGTCACAGCGCCTTAGTCGTCTGGATGGCTAATGATGATCTCGCCCTGATTCGAGGAGGAGGCGATGGACGGCGCCGCTACCTCGACTTCATGGCTGCTCAGCTTTTTCCGGCTTACCGCGCTGCCCAGCGCGCTTATGAGAAAGCGGTTCGCTCGAGAAACTTTCTTCTCAAGCGCGATTCTTCACCGAAGTGGGCTGAGATTGACGCTTATACAAAGGTACTGTCTGAACAAGGCCGTGTTATCACTCAGTGTCGACGAGAGTTAATCGAGTCGCTCACCCCGCAAGCAGCAAGGTCTCAGATCGAAATCGGAGGAGGTGAAGAAATCCTCACATTAACTTATCAGTCTGCTTCCGGCGAAGAAGATGATCTTGCGTTTGAATTATTCTCGCGCCGCGAAGAAGAGTTTCGTCGTCGTCAAACCGTGGCCGGTCCCCATCGTGATGACCTGATTCTCGAACTGAATGGTATGCCGGTTGCGAAGTTTGCCAGTGAGGGTCAGCAGCGAACCGTCGCATTGGCTCTAAAGCTTGGGCAAACCCACTTATTTCTGGAATCGCGTGACGATGCTCCTGTCATGTTGATCGACGATGTTTTTGGTGAGCTCGACCCGGGACGACGCAATGCCTTGATGGCAGCATGGCCGGAGGGCTCCCAGAAGCTTATCACTACAACTAATCTAGATTGGCTCGATGAGCAGTTTGAACATGCGCATCGTTTCGAGGTTCATCAGGCGTCGGTATCCGATTCGAAGTAGATACGCTCCACGCGGCTGGTGATCCCGGTTAGAATTTCCCAAGGAATTGTCCCGGCATGTTTTGCGAGCTCTTTGGCGGTAATTTCTTCTCCATTTTCCTCTCCGATTAAAGTCGCGATATCGCCGCACTTGATGGGTGTGCTTAAATGAGTGATATCGACCACAATTTGATCCATCGTGACCCGCCCGAGCATTGGGCATCGTTCGCCGGCGAGGAGAACTCGCGTAGTGTCTCCGCTGAGGTAGCGAGAGTATCCGTCGCCATAACCGACTGCGAGAGTCGCTACTCGCATCGGAGTTTCAGAAATGAAGGTGCGACCGTAGCTAATGCTGGTGCCTGCTGGGATATTCCGCACCAGAGCAACTTTCGTTTTCAGGCTGAGAACCGGCCGCAGCAATGGGCGGTTTAAGAGAGGAGAGATGCCGTAAAGGGCAAGTCCCGGCCGTGCTAGAGTGGCGAAGGGTAGGTCTTGTTGGAATTCAAGTAAACCAGTGCTGTTGGCGAGGTGAAGGTGATAAGCTTTCTCGGGCGCGAGCGTTTCCACAATTTTCGAAAAAGCAGTGATTTGAGATTGGGTGAAGTTTGGGTCTTCGTCAGCTGATGGAAAGTGAGTATCGAGTCCCTCAATTTCGCAGCAGGGAGCATCTTTGATCGCAGAGACGAGGTCAGCGAAGTGGTCGACTAAGGCCCCCATGCGTCCCATGCCGGTGTCAGCGACGGCATGCAGCCTCGCCTTAACTGCCAGTCTTTCGGCAGCTTTGTTAAAGGCTTCTACTTCTTCCACTGAAGAGACCGAGGCGGAGAATCCCGCATCTACGATTGGCTCTATCTCCGATGGTATTGGAGGGCTTAGGATTAGGATGGAAGGTGATTGGCTTCCTGCCGCTTTAAAAGTGCGTTCGGCTTCACGGTAGTTGGCAACGCCAAACCATTCGACATGTCCGATTAAGCTTGAAACCACTGATTCCAAGCCGTGGCCATAGGCATCTGCCTTAACGATAGCCATGATGCCGCAATTTGGACCGGCTTCATTTTGAAGAACGGCAGCGTTGTGGCGGAGGTGACTGAGATTGATCTCGGCCCAGCAGCGGAGTTGAGAAGTATCGGGGGACGACGATGCCATGAGTAGGAGGCTACGCTATGACTGACCCAGTTCTTTCTTGATCTGCTCAAAATCACCTTCTTCGCAGCAACGGACGAATCCTTCGCAAAAAGCTTTGAGTCGGTCCCATACGATACGGATTTCGGCCGATTCGTCCGGGGTGATAGTGTTGTCCTGCGCTGCGCGGGAAACCACGTCGAGGAGACCAGCGAATTGCTGCACGATGGCGCGGGTCGCGGGGACAACTTCGTAGCCTTCTTCGCACTCACTCTTGGGGTTGCGCACGAAATACCCTCCAGCGCTTTGGCAAAGCCACTCGCAGATCCCGGGATCCTGCGTCAAATCTATGAGGGTGGCGATTCGGTCAAGCGGATTGCGGCTTCCGGACCCAGTCTCGCTATTTGGCTGCGCCCACTTGTAAACTAGTGAGAGCGAGACACCCAGTTCCGAAGCAATTTCCTTGGGGCTGGTCTTAGCACTGCCGAATGCTTCCTTAAGAATTTCGTGCGATTCCATGCATACATATGTTGAATGATTCCTATTGTGATGACAAGCGGCTAAATGCTCTTGGATGTTACGAGAGTGCCTTTAGCTGACAGCCGTTGAAGCGGCGGTATACAGCTAGTATCTCAGGCAGTCCAAGAACGGACGGCGACGGAGGCCAGTTTAGAGAAAAAACGGTCAACCGCCGGGAGGTCGAGTAAACGGTGCCGCGGCGTTACGGGCTTCATGTTCCAGCTCCGCGTCCCAGTAACCATCGCGGATGCATTGGGTAAGATACTCACGGAGGTAAGGTTCGATCCCGCCGAGTCGCTCGAACTGTGCCACGTGGGTAAGTTCGTGCACGAGCAGGGACGGATTGGTGGCTCGAGCCGCCTCCAGATAGATTCCATAGCTAACCGCCATTCCATTGGGGCCTTCAGAAAGGAAGCCGAATAAATTGCCGAGTAAGCCGGTGAAAGATGAACCTGGGGTGGGCACATGCGGCACCGGAAGAATACGAACCATATCGGGGCGCTTTACTCCAACTTCGGTGGCCCACATCGTTTCCCATTCACTGAGTGGGCGTCCGTCTAGGAGGACCAGCTTTTCCTGCTTCTCTACCCATCGGGAGAAATAAGGGAGAAGTGTAGTGATTGCCAAATCAATCTTAAGCTTCTGAATACGAGTGAGTGGCTTTTCATTCTTCTTCTGAACCACATTCACCGGGGCATGAATGATCACGCGCCGATTGCGCTGAAGATCCACTCGAAGGGTTGCGGGAGAGTTCATGAGGAGGGAGGAAGGCTGACTGGTGCAAGATACATACCCGATGCTTTGCGTTTCCACCAGTCACCTGTTTGATTTCTTTCTTCCCGGGACGTGAATTCGTAAAGAAACAGGCGCGCGCGGATGAATTTTGGAGGTTGGTTCGGAAAGGGGTTGTGACGCAGGAGTTGATGGAAGCCTTGGTCCCCATTGAGAATTTTAAGGACGAGTCCCTCGATCCATCCCGCATTCCGACTCTGGTAGGAAAACTTTCGCTCCAGTGCGGCAAACCAGAGTTGCCAAGCGAGCCGGGGTTGGTGAGGAGCAACGAATCGCGGCCGCTCATCCAGTTGGTCGGGCTTCCAGAGGAAATCATAAGCATGCCATGTGAGCCCATCACGACTGCCTTCGAGGATGATTTCCGGCCGGTCGATCGACATCGTTCGAAAGAGGCCATAGCCAGAGGCAAGATGAAATGAAGCTGTTGAAGCCCGAAGTTGATCCAGCCAAGTCGGAGTGAAGTCCTTTTTTAAAAGTGGGAGTGGGGCCTGATGAAGATCGTTGAGGACGATCTGAAGGTTGAGCAACAACGCGAGAAGGAAAGCGGGTATAGTACAGGATAATTGGATAATGAGGGGATGGCGAGAGAGTTGCTCTCTTTTTCTGAGCTTTTTGAGTTTTAGTTTTTCCCGCAGCCAATGGGGCCAGCAACGATCGTTCACAAGTGGTAGGCAGAGTGCAATAGTGAGCCAATTGAAGTAAGTGTAGTTGCCTGTTAGGAGGATGAGAAACATAAGCGCGACGAATCCAATTGCTGCTATGAGACGGCCAAATTTCCCTAACAGAACAAAAAAGGGAAGCACAAGTTCTATGAAATACATCGGCCAGATGGACGCTTTCTGGAAACCTTCAGGAAGTTGATGCGCCCACCAGGCAGTCCATGTGGGAATGGGTTGCGTCATGTAGTGATAGGCCATGGCGGTGTGCTCTGGCCACCATTCGGGGGAATTAGGAGTGGCCCAGGCCAGTTTGACCCAACCGGAGAAGAACATCAGTTTGCCGATAAGGAGCCAAGACCAGACCAGGGCAATACGATTGACGAGATTAAGGGCGGGTGGATTTTTCCAACGCGTGTGCCACTTCCAATCGGTGAGAAAACAGGCCATGAACCCGGTTTCAAGCAGCAGTATATCCCACTGAAAACTCATGAAGATTCCCCCAGTATTCAGCAGGGAAAGGTAGATAATCCAAAGGCCAATCAAGGAGGGGCCGGCAAAGCGTCCGATCGTGACGAGAACGGCCAAAATGATTCCGAGCCCGCAGGCGATGTGTAGCGAACAGTTGGAGGCGCCGATCCACCAAAATATATTGGGAATGGCTAAGAAGGAGCTCCTTCCTAGCTCAGAGAGTCGAGCATCTGCCAGTTCAAGAAATTTACCGGAAGGGATGAGGCCGTTTTCTCCTACTAGCATGATGGCCTGAGACCACCAAGAGGCGATCGCGACGAGATAGATCAGCCCCATTCCCCGAATAAATAAGAACCGCCCGATACGGTGCTGATCGGTGTCAAAGCCAAGCAGAATCTGGAGAGTGGGCGGTTTCACCACGGAAGATCAAAAGAGTCTTATAGCGGGAGTCAGACTTTGCTGAAACCTCAAAAGTAGTTTAAACTTCAATGAGGGGGCGGTTGTTGCCCTTTATTAGTCTATGTCCTCAAGCTATGACTGGCATCCGTCGGCAAACAGCAAGTCGGTGTTCAAGGTAGAAAACCGAAATGTCGGTTGGTGGGTTCTGCTTGCGATTTGCATTTCGGTGATCGTGCATATCGTCCTCTTCATTGCCTTGGGACACATCCAGCGTACTGAGAGGGTGTCTGGGAATGAAGAGATCGTTTTTCGCTTAAAGAAAGAGCAACTGATGATTGATCAGGATAAGCTCAGCGAAATTCTCGATGAACCATTTATTCCCGACGAAAGACCGACCAAACCTGAGAAATTGAGTCATCTCGATATGGTTGACAGCTCCCTCGACGAGTTTGACTTGATGGAGAAGATGAAAGATGAACCCATTCGTCTCGCTCCTGTTGAGACCCCTCAGATGGTTTCAAATGAACCTCCAAAAGTACCGAAGAAACCCGGAGAAGTGATGAGCATGGCAGCCAGCATTGACATCTCTTCCTCTGAGTTGTTGTCGAAGGATCTGGCTGAAATGCGAAACAAGCTAATTGATTCTTCCGCGGCGGTTACTAACGACCAACCCATCATTGAACTGAATTCGACTGATGATCTATCCAACACGGTGGATACCGATGCTTTTTTTCAGAGTGCGGCTGCGAAAGCATTCGGTAATGATTCTAACGTCCTAATCAGGGGATATTCCAGTCTCGATGATCTGATTTCCCGAACTGGAGGCCTTCCTCCCGGGGAAGAAAAGATCGCTTTGCCGACTGACATACTGTTTGAATATAATGAATCCGAACTGAGGGAGTCTGCCCGTCTCAGCATGATGAAATTGGCGTTTATCGTGCAGACAAATCCGAATGCGATCTTCCTAATCGAAGGGCACACAGATAGCTTCGGCGGCGAAGAGTTTAATCGTAGCCTCAGCTTGGAGCGAGCCAAGGCAGTGCGCGGCTGGTTGGTAGGTAAACTACGAATCAGTGATGCTAATATCCAAGTAGTTGGCATGGGCAAGGGTCGCCCAATAGTTCCGATTGATGGAGACAAAGATGCCCAGGCTCTGAACCGCCGTGTCGAGATTGTGGTTCGGTCTCAATAAAATAGGGCCAAGGTTCTCTTTGGCTTGCGATTACTTTTCAGTGATAAGTTGATTTCTCCTTCACCTGCGGATTGGTTGTGAATAATAAACCTCCCCTCCACCAATCCGAATAAGCTTCGAGTCCGTAATGAAATTTTGGTATGAGTAAGCCCTCTCAAGTGAAAGATCTTACCCTGTTGGGTAACAGTACAAACCAACTTCCGGGATCTCCGGAGGAAGCGATTCTTGAGGTGTTCCCTAACCGAAACGCTGATCGAAACTACTGGATAGAGCTCGACTATCCAGAATTCAGTTCACTTTGCCCAGTAACAGGCCAACCGGACACAGCACATCTCAACATTCGTTATATCCCCGGAGAAAAGTGCATCGAAACCAAGTCACTTAAATACTACCTCGCCTCTTTTCGAAACTCGCCGTCCTTTAATGAAGATATCGTAAATCGTATTTTGGATGATCTTTCGGGAGCGTGCGCTCCTCGAAGTATGATCGTGAAGGGTCAATTCTCGCCTCGCGGTGGAATCCGATTGACCGCGACAGCGGCTTTTCCTGATCAGGGAACCGATGAGCTGTAATGAAAGTAGTGGTGTTGGTCAGTGGTGGAATGGATTCCGTGACTGCTCTGCATTTGGCGTCACGTGACCAAAAAGTGATGGCAGGGATCAGCTTTGATTACGGATCAAAGCACAACGAGAAAGAAATCCCAATGGCGGCATGGCACTGCCGACAGTTGCAGATACCGCACCACGTTGTTCCGCTTAATTTTATGGACGATCTCTTTGAGAGTGACCTCCTGAAAAGCGGTGGTGAGATTCCAGAGGGTCACTACGAAGCCGACAGCATGAAACGAACCGTGGTGCCCTTTCGCAACGGGATCATGATGGCCATCGCTGCTGGTTATGCCGAAAGCATTGGGTCGGAGGGACTTGTCATCGCAGCACATTCCGGAGATCATGCGATTTATCCGGATTGTCGCGAAGAGTTCATGCAGCCAATGGCGGCAGCGATTGCGGCAGGCACCTACGCGCACGTCGAAGTATTGCGTCCCTTTATTCATCAGCGCAAGGAAGACATTATCTCGGTCGGGGTGAATTTGGGTGTCGACTTCAGCCGGACTTGGTCTTGCTATAAAGGGGGAGAGCGTCACTGCGGAAAGTGTGGTACTTGCGTCGAGCGCAAGGAAGCGTTTGAGATCGCTGGGTTGAACGATCCCACGATCTACGAGTAAGCAACTCGCAGACATTTGGTCAGAAAGGGGAGGTTTTTCTGCTAATTCTCTACCGGGAATCTTAACAATCCGCGTGGCCATGGAACTACTTGGTATGCGAAACGTATGAGGTGAGGTTGTTTTGCTAGACAGTTATTCTTCTCAGCTTCTTCGGCGGGTGCTGTTGAAGAGTCAGATTATGAGGTCCGCAATTTGCTTGCCTACAGCGACGGAAACTCATTACAAACAGATCATGAGCGAATCCGATTTCGAAAAATCAAAGGACGATAATTCGCCCAGAGATGACGCAGTTTCAAGCAAAGAGGAAACGGAAGTTATCTCAGAGAATGGGCAAGAGGCTTGCTCTGCGCCAAACTCAGACCAAGACGAAGCAGCCCCAAATACGGCCGCTGATGCCTATCTGGAAGCTAGTTCATCAAATGTGCTGGGGCGGGGCGCACTCTCGGCCCGTGACGAAAAAATCATGGGGATGCTGGTTCACCTCCTCGGCGGGGTTACCTATATTCTCGGGCCGTTGGTGATCTGGCTAATTAAAAAAGACGAAAGTCCATTTGTGAAAGATCAAGGGCGCGAAGCGATGAATTTTCAGATCACGGTGATCATTGGTTTTGCCATTGCAACGGCTACAGACTTGATTCCCTTTTTTGGAAGTTGTATGGCACCCTTTCTTTGGCTGGTGGCTGTTGTTGCCAACTTGATTTTTGCGATTCTTGGTGGACTTGAGGCCAACAAGGGTATCATCTATCGCTATCCGTTTGCGTTGCGCCTGATCAAGGAATAGGAGCAGTGCGAGAGTTTTTAGCCGGGTATCCCGATGAAGGTTGCCCGCGCCCGCCTGCCTTTTAATTCTGCACCCATATCTTCCCTTTACTATGTTCGTCAAGGAGGGGCTTCTCGCCCTTAACCCGCCTCAACGCGCTGCCGCTGAGCAAGTTTATGGCCCTGTTTTGATTCTTGCAGGGGCGGGAACCGGCAAAACGCGAGTCGTGACGACGCGGGTTGCCCACATGCTCTACAACGATATTCCTGGCAGTCAGATTCTGGCGGTGACATTCACTAATAAGGCGGCCAACGAGATGCGTGAGCGGGTCAGTAATATGGTCGAAGGAGATATGGCCGAAGATGTTACGGTTTGCACTTTTCACAGTCTTTGTGTTCGGATTCTTCGCAGTTGTATCGAGAGACTGGGTTATAAGAAGTCCTTTTCAATTTATACCCAGAGCGACCAGATTGGACTGCTTAAACGCATTATCGTCCGCAAAATCGGTAAGGACGAAAGTATGGATGCCAAGTTGGCGAACATGCTGATAAGCCAAGCAAAAAATATGGGGCGACCCATCAGCGAGGATGATGATTCACTGATCGGCGAAATTTACCGAACCTATCAGGCAGAGTTGAAACAGCTCAACGCGGTAGACTTTGATGACCTTCTTATTCTTGCGGTTAAGGGGTTGGAGGAGAACCCGGATATCCAGTCCGAGTGGCGGCGCAGATTTCGTTTCATTACGGTGGATGAGTTTCAGGATACCAATCACCTGCAAATGGAATTGCTCCGTCTGCTCGTTGGCCCCGAACAGAATATCTGCGTGGTGGGTGATGATGACCAGAGTATCTACGGATGGCGCGGGGCAGAGATTTCTAACATTCTTGACTTTGAGCGTTTTTTTAAAAATCCGAAGATCATAAAACTGGAAGAGAATTACCGATCGACTAATCGCATTCTGAGGTTGGCGAACGGCGTGATTCGTCACAACATAGGCCGGCGGGAAAAAACGCTTTGGAGCAGCCTGGGTGAAGGAGATAAAATCAGTCTTATAGCGATGCCTGATGCTGAGACAGAGGCTGAGTGGATCATCAGCAAAATTCTGGAGTGCCATCGCATGAATGGGCGTCGATACGAAGATATGGCGATCCTGTTTCGTATGAATTCTCAATCAAGGCTCATGGAGGAGGCGTTGCGGGAGGCTGAGGTCCCTTACAAGTTGATTGGGGGACAGTCTTTCTTTGAGCGGCGGGAGATTAAGGATGTTCTAGCCTACCTCTACCTCTTCCTCAACAATGATGATGATGTCAGTTTACTTCGTGTAATTGCGACACCACCTCGGGGAATCGGACAGGGGACGATTGCCCTCGCCACGCAGTTCAGCATCGACCACAAAGTGAGTGTTTGGGAGACGATTAACGATAATCGGTTTCTTGCGGTCTTGACTTCGCGGGCCCAAAAGGCAATCGAGAATTTTACTGATTTTATCAACAAGTATGCCGATGTCGCGAACACGGGTTCGGCAAACTATGCGTCAATGACTCAGGAGCTACTCAAAGAAATTGATTACGATGTGTTTCTTAAGAAGAACTGCAAGTCGCCCGAGGAAGTCGATAACCGTCGACGTAATGTAGCTGAACTAATCGAGAGTATGCATTCTCACGTCGCCAAGTCGAAACGCGGTCTGCGCGGGTTTCTTGACAGTGTGGCCTTGGATCAGGACAAGGAGGAAGACGATGACGGTGGGCAGGGTATATCTTTGATCACGATGCATGCCTCCAAGGGGTTGGAGTTCCCAGTCTGTTTTATGATTGGTGTGGAGGATGGAATTATGCCCCATTCACGCTCCGTCGATGAAGGGAACCGCGACGAAGAGCGACGTCTCTTTTACGTGGCTATTACCCGTGCAAAACAAGACCTCACGATCACGTGGTGTCACAGCCGGCGTCGATACGGGGATAAGTTGCCTTGTCAGCCGAGTTCCTTTTTCAAGGAACTGGATAAAGAGGAGTTGATCGAGACCGACCATAAAACTCTTGAGGCGGAGCCGGCAAAGGACGATTTTGCCTCAGATTATTTTGAGCAGATGAAAGAAATGCTTTCGTCGTAGGTATTTGCATTTTGTGAATCTCTGTTCGAATTTTGTCTGTGACTGAGGTGAATTACAAACAGGGAAACGAAACGTTGATCAAGGTGCTCGATGGAGCATCTGAAAAGTTACGTTCACTGCTCCAAAAGCAGGGTAGGCTGGATCATGGTGCTCTTCGTGTGGCTGTGATCGGTGGCGGCTGCTCCGGGCTTCAATATAAGATGGATCTTGTTGATGGTCCCGCTAATCGAGATATCATGGTGGAATCTAATGAGGTTCGAGTCGTGATTGACCCGAAGAGTGCTCTCTTTGTAACGGGATCAGAGCTCGACTTCAGCAACGACCTTCAGCAGGGCGGATTTAAGGTCACCAATCCTAATGCGGTTGTGACTTGTTCCTGCGGCGAGAGTTTTGCAGCGTAGCCGCTCAAACTTCGTTCGTCTGGGCTACAACTCCATGCCGCAGCGCTTCAAAATTAATGTAGTCAGCAAGAATAGTCCCATCGTGATGAAGCAACAAAGCCCCAGATTCGGCCAAAAAGGCATTCCCTTCTTAACGAGCCAGGGGAAAATTAGAAACATGGGGAGGCTGGGAAGGACAAACCAGAATACTCCGATTGAGTGAGAGGCCAGTTTTGCTGCCTGTTCTTCAGGAGCATCGCGCAGGCCGAACCATATCCATATGAACGTGATGATCGTTACGAGAGGAATAGCAGCAATCATGCTGCCGAGCAGCGGGCGGCTCCTTGTAATGACGAGCTCATTAACGAAATAAATTAGCCCAGCAGACAGGAGTAGCTTAATAACGACCAACATGACAATATTATGGATTCCCACCGCCGATTTGTCAGGGCTTATTCAAATTGAATCGGCTTAGGGGGAGGCAGTGCGACTCGGTTTTCCGGGATTTCTTCTTCCGGCGTCGCAATGAGAGCTGGGCGAGCTACGGGAATGCCGTTGTTGTCGACAGGGGTCGCGCGAATCGCATCATTTTCTTCCGCTTCAAATCGGTCTGCGTCTGATTCCTCTTGCACCACGGTAACTCGGGCTCGAATCACAGGGGAAATCGAATTGTAGGGGTCACCTGCTCCAATAATTATGGTAGGGGCTATCGGTAGAATTGGCTCTGCCGTGGCTGCGACCACGATTTGAGGACGAATTAAGCCGTCGCTGGTCAGCTGCGGCTGAGAAAGATTGCGCCGCCTACCACCATGAAGTACGCAGACTGTTTCGATTCGTGTTCCAGGTCGGAGGAATTCAATGTACGTGGTTCGTACCTGTGATGTGACCCCATTTTCTTTCGTCACCATTTCGTAGCACCGGTCAGAAGCGAGCTCACCGGACTTGAGGCAAATCTCGGCTTGCTCAGCATCGGCCGGAGGGAGGAATGGCTTCGGTTCGAAAGTTAGCGCGGCCGCGTTCATGACCTGGCTCCAAATGGGGAGAACTGTATCGGAGCTAAAAGCTTCGGGAAAAATGGTTTTGGTAGAATCAAACCCAGACCAGACCACGCAGGTGACCTCCGAGGTGTATCCGACGAACCAGTTATCCGTAAAGTCATATTCCGTCCCGGTCTTGCCGGCTACAGGAAACTTCTCAAGACCGTATTTCTCGCGAGCTTTCTGAGCGGTTCCATAGGCAAAAGAATCATTGAGGATGCTATTGATCTGGTAGGCGGTGTAGCGATCGATGACTTTGTCCTCTTTCATCGATATCTGTGGGGTATAAATTACTTTGCCGGAAGAGTCCTTGATATTGGAAATAATAAATGACTTATCAGGGCGGCGGCCACTGTTCGGGAAGATTGTATAAGCGAGACACAATTCATCCAGTGAAGTCGGATTGCGGCCGAGAAAAGTGGCGTTAAATTTCTGCAAATCGCCCGCAAATTTCATTCCGGCTTTCGTCGCGAGCTCGACCACCTTGGAATTTCCGACTTTTTGGCCGAGACGCACCGAAGCGGAATTCTTAGACGTGGCGAGTGCGCGGCGAGCGGTGATTCGATTTTCGTATTTATTCTCTAGTGATTCCGGCCCCCATTCTCCAAGGATGCCGGTTGTTCCTCCGATCATCACTTTTCTGGCGTCCATCGGGGTGTCATCAACGAGAGTGCCCGGGAAGTAACCCGCTTCGAAAGCCGTCGCGTAGACAAATGGCTTGAAAGCTGTTCCGATAGGGCGACGGCCCTGTGTGGTTCGGTCGAACATTGAATCGCTGAAGTCGCGCCCACCCACTGAAGCAATGATTGCGCCCGTGCGGTTGTCTAGCATCAATACTGCGCCCTGTAGATAAGTTGGGGCTGGGAAAGTCTGATCAGGCGTCGCTGACTCCCGGAATGCAGCCTTCTTCGCCTTGTATTCGTCGCGGGTGGAGTGGGTAAAGTCAGGGCGGTCTTCGATTTTTTTGAGCTGGGCCTTGAGTTGGGATTCAGCGATATTCTGGATCTTGGAATCGATCGTGGTGTGAATTTGGAAACCGCCCTTGGAAACCGCCTCGTAGCCGAGCAGGTCGATCACTTCCTGGCGAACTTTCTCGTAAACGTAGGCGGATTTGCCCGTGATATTTCCCTTGGGAATAGTGGACACTTCCGATTTAATCGCCCGATCTCTGGTGCCATCGTCAATGAAGCCTTCTTCAGCCATGCGGGTTAGAACATGGTTCCTCCAGCGCATGGAAGTTTCAGGGAAAGAGCGGGGGGATCGGTGGTAGGGGTTGGGGACAGTCGCGGCGAGGGTCGCGCCCTCGACCGGAGTGAGGCGGGAGGGGTCTTTACCCAAATATCCTTCTGCCGCTGAAGCGATTCCGTAGTAGCCGGAGCCAAAATAAATCCGATTAAGGTAAAATTCTAGAATCTGCTGCTTGGAGAATTCCTTTTCAATGCGGGAAGCCAAGAACATCTCGGTGACTTTTCGGCTGATAGTCTGATCTTTCAGTTCAAATGTTTGGCGAGCCAGCTGCTGGGTGATGGTTGACGCACCTTGGTTCAGCTCCTTAGAACGAACGGCGTAGTAGAGTGCTCTGGTTACACCAATCAGATCGACGCCTTTGTGCTCGTAAAATCGGCTGTCTTCCGCAGCAAGCAGGGCGTTGATGAAATTATTGGAAACTTCATCAAGGGTCACGGGTCGACGGTTCTGAACAAAGATTCGACCAAGCTCGATTCCGTTGCGGTCAAAGATGCGGCTGGCAATTTCGACTTTTTTCAGTTCGTCCAAGTCGAAGGATTGAGCCAACTCGTAGCGGGGCTTGGCATAAAAGAACGCTCCAATACCACCTATGATGCCGGCGACAAGAAAGAGGATGAGGAAGAATCCCAGGAATTTTGTCCAAAACATGAGCCGTCGCACCCTCTTGGTGCGATACTTGGGGCGATCGTCTACCGGGATGACCGGTATCGCAGTCTCCTCCGGCTTTTCGCCGCCTCCTATGGTTTCAAAATCGTCTGACACGGAAGAATTTTGTCAAAGGGTTGAGTGGCAGTTAGAGTGAACCTGCATGCCAGATGCCAAACAGATAAATCCTGACGACCAAGATACCCGGCTTTTGGGGCAAGTCTTTCAAAGAATTGAGGAAAATCCGAACCATTCTATCCCTTTTTCTGAGTATATGGAGATGGCTCTTTATGACCCAGATTTGGGTTATTATTCCTCTCCCGAGGCTCGCCCCATCGGACGTCGAGGTGATTTTTACACGAGTGTGTCTGTGGGCGAAACGTTTGGATTCTTACTTGGCCAGCGACTTCAGGCCGAGTGGGAGGCCAATTTTGATCAATCTTCCCCCTTCGTTGTTGTCGAACAGGGCGCGCACGATGGGCAACTGGCCCTTGACTTGTTCGAAGGGCTGAGAACCTCATGCTCACCTCTTTTAGAGATACTGAACTACCGAATTGTAGAATCTCGTTCGCCAGTGCGAAACTGGCTGAGGGGCCGTTTTAGGGAAGTGGGTCTTAGCGAAAAGATTAGCATCGTCGATTCACTTGAGGCGGGGAGGGCTGAACAGGGCGTGTTCCTTTCCAATGAACTTCAGGACGCATTTCCAGTTCGGCGTATTCGGCGAGAGGATGGTGAGTGGCGCGAGTGGCAGGTAGGAATAAAAAATGGCGAGTTGGCTTGGGTTTGCCGAGAGCTTCCCGAAAATCTTGAGGTCTTTGCGGCAGCGGTTGGTAATGGAGTTGAGGACGGCTACACTACGGAAGCCTGTACGGCGGCTCTGGAGTGGATGTCAACTGCTTCCAAACTTTTTGATAAAGGACTCTGGTGGATTATTGACTACGGATATGGTTCGGATGACTACTATGCTCCCCATCGCAAAAATGGCACGCTGCGCTGTTTTCGGAACCACCGCGCTACGGAGAATCCGTTCGAATCCCCGGGAGAGATTGATATCACAGCACACGTCAATTTTACTCATCTTCGCGAAGCGGCAGAAGCTTCAGGACTGAAAGAACGTCGGTTTACCGATCAGCACCATTTTTTGATTGAAGCGGCGCGACCCTGGTTATTGTCGATGGAAGGGCAACCCCCGCAACGGGAGATGACGTCGCGGATGCGACAGTTTCAAACCCTTACACACCCCGCGATGATGGGGCAGCAATTTAAGGTGGCGGAATTCAGTCGCGGAATTTAAAGGTCATCAGGCCCCCTTTTCTGACTCAACTTTTTCCCAGAGAGAAGGGATCAGTTGGGGATCATTTTTGAGGCCGTCGAAATATGACGGGTAAATGGGTTCCCATCCGGTAGCTTTGAGGGCGGCGGAACTCACGATTTTATTGGTCAGCCCGCGGGGTCCGGGTTTTGCCAGCGCTTCAGGTGGGACCGGTAGATCCAGCCCGGCAGCGAGGCCTTCGTAGCATTCGCGCTGGGTCATGGGCGTGCCATCGACAACGTTGAAAATGCGACCTGCGTAGGCGGAAACTCCTGCCGTCAGTAGGTGAAGAATAGCGCTTATGATGTCCTCGCGATGAATTTGATTGATATAGCGACCCGGCCACTCCGGTTCGATGGTGGCTGTCTCTTCGAGAATACGCTGAAGATAGATGGAGCGTCCCGGGCCATATATGCCTGCAAGTCGCAGCGCGATGCCACCGGTTGAAAGGGCCAGGGATTCTCCCTCGAGAAGAAGTTGCGCGGTCTCTCGACCGGGTTCCGTTTCAGACGTTTCAGTAACGGTGACTCCATTATTCTGGCCGTAAACCCCTGTACTACTCGTGAAGATAATTGGGATCCCCGGGAAGTTTTTCTGGAGATTTTTCATACCTTCGACATAAACCGCCTCATAAGCTTTGACGCCTCCTCCTCGTCCTGAAGCGGCACAGTGGATGATGGCTTCAGGTGGGTTGTCTAAGTTTGCAGCGGCAGAGGCTACGTTGGATTCGTCACTTATGTCCACAATCACCACCGGGTAGTCCGTGCTATTAGGTTGGGAACTCCGATTCAACGCGGTGACGGCCGCACCTTCATCGTGTAATGTTTGAGCGAGGACCGCGCCGACGTAGCCGTGGCCGGCGATGAGAGTGGAAGGCAGATTCATGAATGGAACACTTCGAAGACACGGGGCTGACCGCAAGCCCATTGGTGAAACTCAGAGCAGTTTTCGGAAGGTCGATAGGCGCCACCCCTAGCCCAAGGCGAGAAGGCGGGTAATACCCACCGGGAGTGGTTGGGCAGAATTTCCATGGCGAGTGAGGGGAGTCGGAGAGATGTCCCGGCCCCGTCAGAATAGCGGATAGAAGGGTGCTGGTGACCTGTGATTTCGATCAAGCCGGGCTCGCCCTTGGTTTCTTCTTCGAAACAGTATTGATGACCATGGTGAAAGAAGAAGAAACCGGATCGAAACCATGGGACGAATTCGAAGTGGCGTCGAATCTGGCCACGGTCGTGATTACCGGCGATGAGAATTAGCTCAGGTCCGAGTTTAGAAAGACGGGAAAGCCAGGCGATGGCCTCTTCTGGCGCGGCGGCGCTGTCGACAACGTCACCGGTGAGAATAAGGGTATCGGGCGAGAGGTCGCAGACCAATTGATTGAGCCGTTCCTCGATAGTTTCCATGCCCCAGAGCGGCCACAGGCCACCGGCGGCCCGGCGGCTCATTTCGTAGCCGAAGTGGACGTCTGAAATTGCGAGCCAGCCCTCATGCTGATGATACAAGCCCAGTCGACTGTCCAGAAAGACGCCGGGCGCCACTTCTGCTCGGCCGGAAGCTGGCTCCGCCGCAGGTGGAACTTCGGTTGATTTTTCGGCGGGGTCGATCATCCTTGCGTGCTGATTCTAATTTTATCTTGAGCCAGTCTTATGTCAGAGCAAAACGAGCCCACGCAAGCCGAAGATCTTGGAGAACTGTTGAAAGTGCGTCGAGAGAAACTCGATAATCTTCGCGAACAGGGAATTGATCCATTTGGTCAGGGATACGAAACCACCCATGCCCCGGGCGAACTTCGTGAGAACTTTGAGGAAGAAAAATCTGTCCGCTTGGCAGGTCGTATCACCGCTCTGCGCGATATGGGCAAGAGTAACTTCCTCGACATTTCCGACATTAATGGTCGGATTCAGGTATTTGTGAACCAGAAAGCCATCGGCGAAGACAACTGGGCAGCCTACAAGCAACTTGATATTGGTGACTGGATTGGCGTCGAAGGTGAGACGTTCACGACTAAGGTGGGAGAGCCATCGGTGAAGGCGCTCAATGTCACGGTGCTGACGAAATCACTCCGACCCATGCCTGATAAGTGGCACGGTGTAGTTGATCCTCAAATCAAGTATCGCCAGCGATATCTCGATCTGATTGCCAACGAGCGTTCTCGCGAAATCTTTAAGAAGCGTTGTGCCATGGTCGCTGAAATCCGGCATTACCTGGGTGACAAGGGATTCATGGAAGTGGAAACGCCCATGCTTCAAGATGTTCCTGGTGGCGCAGCTGCCCAGCCGTTTGAGACTCGGCACAACGCGCTTGGCATGGACATGTATCTTCGAATCGCGCCTGAGCTATATTTGAAGCGGCTGCTTGTGGGAGGTTTCGACAAGGTGTTCGAGTTGAATCGAAGTTTCCGTAACGAGGGTATCAGCCGTCGTCATAACCCTGAGTTCACAATGCTTGAGGCATATTGGGCTTATGCCGACTTCGAGCAGATGGCTGATATGGTTGAAGACCTCATCTGTCACCTCGCCGAGAAGTATTGCGGGGGTCTCGAGATTCAGCATAAAGATGCCGAGGGTGTTGTGACCAAGACGATCAATTTGAGCCGCCCCTGGCGTCGGGCTCCTTACAAGGAGCTCATTGCCGAAGCGGCTGGGGCTGATTGGTGGGATCTGGATGCAGAAGGAAGAAAATCACGCTGTAAAGGGCTCGGGGTCGAAATTTCGGCTGAGATGGAAGACTATGAAGTGTCCCAGCAAGTATTTGAGAAGCTGGTGGAGGAGAAGTCGATCGATCCCATTTTTGTGACCCATGTTTCTAAAGAACTGGTCCCGTTAGCCAAGGCCAATACGAGCGATGATTCTGTTGTTGACGTTTACGAGCTCATCATCAACGGAGCAGAAATATCTCCGGGCTATTCTGAGCTTAATGATCCTGATGTTCAGCGCAATCGCCTAGAGGATCAGGCAGGGGAAGAGATCCAGAAAATTGATGAAGACTTCCTGCTCGCGCTCGAATACGGCATGCCCCCTGCGGGCGGTATTGGAATCGGCATCGATCGTCTCATGATGATGCTGACTGGTGCTGACACAATTCGTGATGTCGTCCTCTTTCCTCAGCTGAAGCGCAAAGAATAGGTGGAATCGATTAGAGTGATTCCACGCTCATTCGCGTCATGACTTCGCGCCCCGTGTTTCTGTCGCACGCGCTGACCGTGTGTTCGCCAGGTTCAAGATTGTTGGCTAACCGGGTCAAGTGTTGTTGAATAAACAGCTCGCGACAGATTCGCCCCAAGGCGGTGGTCACTGATGCGAGCGACCGGGTGTTGAACGATTGTGTCGGGCCGCTCATACCAGTGCGGCTCTCCTCAGGCGGATAACACGATTCGGTTACCCATGACCTTTACTTTGGAAATCAGACTAGCGGCGCCGTGCGGACAAAGGGAGGAATAGGGCATCCGATCGCGTCAGCAATCGCCCGAATCAGCTCCGACTCGCGAGACGAGATAACTCCGTCCATGAGGACGCTTCGGGTGCAGGCTTCGATGAGCTGTCGCTTCACAGTCGGGCTGGATTGCTCAAATTGTGTAAGCGCAGCTTCGATAGCGTCTAGACCACACTCATCTCCTGATTTGTGTGGGATGGTTAATCCGGTCGAAGTCTTCAATTCGGTCACGGCGGACTGGAAAGCATTTAGAGACTGCTCCGAGTTATCGGGGTGGCCAAGATCGCCGAGGGTTGAAAGTAGAACGCCGGCATCATCCGTAAGCCGTCGCAGGGAATTAAATTTGATTCGGGGCAGTCGCCTACGACCGAACGATGTGTCGAGGTGGCGGGTCACGACTTGAAGCAGGGCAAACTCGAAAAGGTCGACCTGTCGATCGCTGGCAATGAGTTCGTGGGTGAACTTCCGGAAGCGATCGTATTCCCCTGTGGAAAGTCGCCTCAGAGACGGTATGGCGAGGTCGATCAGACCGAGTTTGAGCATGGAATGTATTTGGCTCACTTCGTTAGCGAGCTCATCGATTATCCGAACACTATCATCATCGAAAGACTTACGAAGCAGATTGAGTTGGTCCTCCCGCGTTATCTGAGTCTGTGCCAGCAGCAGGGAAAAAACCATTGTCTGGGATCCGGATGGGTTGCGGCAAAAATCGTGCCAGCGTTCAGGGATGGCCGCATGCACCGTATTTCCCAGATCAATTTGCTCGGGATGAAGGGATTTGAAACTTTCAATCGCTTCTGCTTCGCTAAGGCGGGTTGTCGAATTGGCTGAGCCGGAAAAAGCGCTCACGGCTTCGAGCTTTTCAGAATACTCCGATTCGGTTAAAGCCGGAAAGTCGACCCGGTCATAATTCCCTTCCCAGTGAGGCAGAAGACGTTTAATCCGTTTCGCGAGGGGAGGGTGGGTTGCTAGTAGCTCCGAGGAAATCGCATTGCTGAAGAAGAGGTGGCTCGCGTCTTTGGCCATGGGGTGGGTGACTGAGGAGCCTTCGCTGAGGCCACCAATCTTCGCCAGAGCGCCGGCCAATCCGCCTGGATTCCGAGTGAACTGAACCGCTGAAGCGTCGGCTAGAAATTCTCGTTGGCGTGAGATGGATGCCTTAATTAGTCGTGCGAAAAAGCTGCCAATAAAGCCGATGAGCATGAGGCCAAGGCCTGCGACGAGAACTACGAGTCCGACGTTCCCGCCGCCGCGTCTTGACGAACCACTCGTATAGAAAGTGCTGCGCATCAGAATTTCACCCATGAGGGCGAGGAAAAGGATTCCGAATAGCATTCCCATAAGGCGAATGTTGAGTCTCATGTCACCATTGAGGATGTGGGAAAACTCGTGGGCAATGACACCTTGGAGCTCTTCGCGGTTGAGCAATGTCGTGCAACCGCGGGTAACTCCGATCACCGCGTCACTGGTCGTTCTACCGGCTGCGAAAGCATTGATCGAAGACTCACGATCCATTATGTAGACAGCTGGAACCGGAACGCCTGAGGCAATCGCCATTTCTTCGACAACATTGAGTAACCTCCTTTCGTGAAAATCGGTTGTGTTAGCGTCAATTTCCCGGCCCCCTAGTTCTCTTGCGACGGCACTTCCACCCGAAGAGAGTTGGAAAGACTTAAACGCGGAGGCGAGAAAAACGACGAGGCAGGTCCCTCCAAGCGTCGCAGCAAAAATACCAGGGCGAAAAAAAGGCTCACCGTCCCTGTCTCCCATCAGAAATAGCACTCCGATGACAAGAGTGTAGGTGGCACTAATAATTCCCAGCAGGGCCAGCAGAAAGTAGAAGATGAGTAGCCCTGTTTTTCGACGGGCTTGCTCCTGGTGTTCGAAGAAATCCATTAAAGGAAGCGGCTCCAGAGTTTCTGGAGTGCTGATGGGCCTTTGGTTAGAATTCTATTTTGACCACTTCGCGTTCCGAGTCATCGGATACTTCAAACATGGTTGCCGGAACAAAATTAAAGATATTGGCGATGATACTAGATGGAAACATTTCCAGTTTATTGTTGAAGGCCATGACAGCATCGTTGTACGCCTGACGTGCAAAAGCGATTTTCGATTCAGTCGAGGTGAGTTCTTCCTGTAACTGAAGCATGTTTTCGTTGCTGCGTAGGTCTGGGTAAGCTTCCGAAAGAGCAAAAAGGCGACCAAGGACCCCGCCCAGTCCGGATTCGGCGTTGGAGAGTTCTGCCATGGCAGCGGCATTTCCGGGATCGGCAGTGGCGTGCTCTCGGGCGCTGACGGCGGTATTGCGAGCCTGAATGACTGCTTCTAGTGTTTCCCGCTCATGCCTCATGAAGCCTTTGACGGTTTCTACGAGGTTGGGAATGAGGTCGTAGCGGCGCTTCAATTGGACGTCGATCTGCGCGAAGGCATTCTTGTAACGGTTTCGCAGGCTGATAAGGCTGTTGTATATTCCGATAGCGATGAGGATCGGGATAAGCAGGACCGCGAGGACGATGATAAGTGAGCTAAACATGATATTGCAGATTTCCTTGAAAAGTATGGGTTTCAGTAAGCCCAAAATAATGGAGCTATTGAAAAGTGTTATCGATTATAAAACGAATCCATTTTTGGAGCGAATGTAAACTATTTGGCTTAAATTGCCTCCAATTGTCGTCTGGATGGCTTGTTTTATTAAAAAATTCGGATATTTTATAAAACTTAACCGAAATTCTCCATGTTCTCGATGACCCACTTTATTACCTTGGTCGCTAGCATCCAGACCGCACTGAATCAGCCCGTGTTTCCGGGGAAGCTGGTGATGTGGGGTCTGTTCATGCTCTCGATTCTTTGTTGGGTTATGATCCTTTCTAAGGCATTGTTTCTTAGAAGGTTAAAACTTTCAAACAAGAATTTTAGCAAGCGCTTGAGGGCTTCCCGAACAACGTTGGAGCTTTTTGAGGAGGGCTGGGAAAGCCAGGCCTCAGCACACTACCAGGTCTACCTTGCCGGAGCTAAAGAAACGGCGTTTCAATTACTTGGATTTCGCGAGTGCCAAGATGGTGTTGTTGACCGGGTCCAAAGCGCCGGTTTCTTGTCTGAGCGTCAAACCAAGGCGTTGCGCCAGGCATTTCGTTCGGGATTTCGTGAAGCTCAGATGCGAATGGAGCAGGGTATGGTCGGATTACGTTTGATTGGTAACGTCGCGATTTTACTGGGATCGATCGGGTTTGTTTGGACCTTGATGACTGGTTTTGACGCTGCCACGGGAGCCAATGAAGTGATGCCAATCATCGGTAGTGCTTTGGGCTTTTTCGCAGTCGCATTGATGGTGACTACTCCGGCCATAGTGGCGCGAGGAGCATTTTTGATTGTGCTTCGAAACAGAAAGTATGATCTGCGCAGATTCCATGACGATGTTGTTCGACTTTTTGAGCGTAAGTTCTGCCAGAGCTCTGGAGGTATCTCAAACTGTCTGACCGAAGAAGAGGTTGGGGAAAGCGAAGATAATGGAATCAACTCCGGTTCAGTAGAAAAAAAGCAGTATCACTCCATTCGTGACCGTCTCTTAAGTGATCTTTCGGAGCCTTCGAATGTTGATGAGATTCAAATCAATCCAATCGCTAAGCAGGCCGCCACTCATTCCCAGTAAGCGCTGTCGGGCCAATGAATTTCTCTTTCCAGACTGTTGTCCTTCTGGCCGTTGTAACGCTGCTCCACATAGCCGCGATTGCTTTAATTTCGCCGCTCGAAAAGTCCGCGATTGGCTTTCTCGCTCGGGTCGATGTTGAAGAACTGATGGAAAGTTCCCTCACTGGTCTGGGTGAAGCCGTGTCACGGCATGATGTGACTCAGTCTCCAGCATTCCTGGCGAAACATATACCGGTAAAAGCGATTCCGGGATTCCCCGGGCAGGAGATGGACATCATTGGTGCCCGTTCGGCAGCTTTAACAAGTGTTGATTCTTCAACCACTGAGATTTTATCTACGGTCTTCGAGGATGTGTTGATATTGGAGACGTTCTCTCAGTCACAGGTGCATTGGGGACAGAGCAAAATACCTACAGATGAAGGGGTTGCTGGGCCGGACTCGGGCACGTCACAAGAGCCGATTAAACCATTAGTTCAGGTAAAGACAGCAGCTGACAGACATGGTATCCGCATGATACGCCCACTGAATCGCTTATGATCTGCGAGATCGTGAAGCCAAAAATGTTTTCTTCCTTTGTTTGCCGCTGTCCACTCGCGAGAGTAGGATCGTTCTGATTCCATGAACGTGCCCAACCAGTTAACGGTCGCTCGACTGATTCTCACTTTTATCTTTGTCGGCCTTCTCTCGCTAGAGGGGATACCCTATACTAAGACCGCCGCCCTGCTGATCTTCGCTCTCGCTTCCATTACTGACTTTCTTGATGGTTACCTTGCGCGAAAAAACGATCTGATTACCAGCTTTGGTAAGTTAATGGACCCGCTCGCGGACAAAGTGCTGATGTGTGCGGGGTTTGTCCTATTGACGAGACTGGAACTCATTCCGGCTTGGATGGTTGTGGTGATCTTAGCGCGAGAATTCATGGTTACCGGATTGCGACTCCTCGCCTCGGCCGAAGGTGTTGTTTTGGCCGCGGAGAGTCTAGGGAAATACAAGACGACCATCCAAATCGTCACGATCATTTACTTCCTGCTTTATCTCGCTTCTGAGGAAGCTCTCTTCCGATTTCTCCACCCCGTATTTGAAACCCTCTATCTGTCACCCTACGCCTTCGGGATGGTCTTGAACTGGGGTAGCTTACTCCTCACACTTTGGTCGGGAATGAGCTATGTGATCAAGAATCGGAGGCTTCTCTCGGATATGTAATACCCGTTAGCCAGAAGCATTAGCTCCAAACTGTTTCGAAGTTGGTAGAACAGAGTGAAGCTAATCAGCCTTCGACAGAGCTGACTGGTTTAACTGGATCTTTATCCCCGTCGTCGATATCTTCTGCCTTAAAAGAGAGATACTTATCTTTCTTTTTGTGGGTGACTTTGACGAGTTGACCGGGTGAAATGTCACCGCGCAAAAGGTGTTCAGCGAGCGGATCTTCAATATGACGCTCCACGGTCCGGCGCATGGGTCGGGCTCCGTAGTTTGGATCGTAGCCTTCTTCGATCATAAAGTCTTTAGCTTTCTTATCGAGCTTGAGAAGAATGTTCTTCTCAGCAAGGCGGCTGAGAACTGTATCGATTTCAAGATCGACGATCTTGGTGAGGTCGGCTTTCTCAAGAATATGGAACACAATCTTTTCGTCGAGTCGGTTCAGGAACTCAGGTTTAAACGCTTCCTTAGCGCGATCGAGGATCTTCTCCCGCATGTTGTCATAGTCACCGTCTTCTCCCTGACCCATGGAACCAAATCCCACCGTAATCTGACGCTTGATCACGTCAGCGCCAACGTTGGAAGTAAGAATTATGATAGTATTTCGGAAATCGATCTTGCGTCCGAGACTGTCAGTGATCATCCCCTCTTCCAAGATCTGGAGGAGGAGGTTCATGACGTCGGGGTGAGCTTTTTCAATCTCGTCAAAAAGAACCACGGAGTAGGGGCGGCGGCGGACCGCCTCGGAGAGTTGGCCCCCCTCTTCATAACCGACGTAGCCGGGGGGTGAGCCGATGAGGCGGCTGCTGGTGAATTTTTCCATGTACTCTGACATGTCGATTTGGATGAGCGCTTCGCGGTCACCAAACATGAACTCTGCCAGATTACGAGCTAGGTAAGTTTTACCCACACCGGTAGGCCCTAGAAAGATGAATGAGCCAATTGGACGGCGCGGATCCTTGAGATCAGCACGACTGCGTCGAAGGGCCTTGGAGATGGCGGTAACGGCCTCATTCTGTCCAATGACCCGACTCTTGAGTTCATCTTCCATCTTCAGAAGCTTCTCAGCTTCTTTCTCCTCCATGCGTTGGAGAGGAACACCGGTCCACTTAGCTACGACGGACATGATATCGTCCTCATTGACCTCGATAATTTTCTCCTCGTTGCTGGCGCGCCACTCTTCGAGGATTTCCTCCATTTCTTGACGTTTATTTTTTTCTTTGTCGCGGAGAGCTGCCGCATTTTCGAAATCTTGATCCTTAATTGCCGCCTCTTTTTCAGCTACAATTTCTTCAACTACCGCTTCGAGATCCTTGATCTCCGGCGGGCGAGTCATGGAGGTGATACGGGCTCGAGCACCAGCCTCGTCGAGGATGTCGATCGCTTTGTCAGGCAGAAATCGGCCGGTAAGGTAGCGTGCTGAAAGGCGCACGCAGGCCTCAATGGCTTCTTCGGTGTAATCGGCTTTGTGGTGCGATTCGTACTTGGGTCGAAGTCCTTGAAGGATGAGAATCGCGTCTTCGGTGTTGGGTTCTTCAACCTTAACCTGTTGGAAGCGCCGTTCTAAAGCAGCGTCTTTTTCGATAAATTTGCGATATTCGTTCATCGTGGTGGCACCGATGCACTGAAGCTCACCGCGGCTCAGAGCCGGCTTTATGATGTTGGACGCATCCATAGCTCCTTCTGCTGAACCAGCCCCGACGATGGTATGAAGCTCGTCGATAAAGAGAATTACATTCTTGGCGCGTTTGATCTCGTCCATGACGGCCTTGATGCGCTCCTCAAATTGGCCCCGATATTTTGTGCCCGCTACCATCAGGGCCAGATCCAGTGTCACAACTTTCTTCTCACGAAGTAATTCTGGGACGTTGCCTGAAGAAATTTCTTGAGCGAGACCCTCAGCAATTGCGGTTTTGCCGACACCAGCCTCACCGATTAGGACTGGATTGTTCTTGGTGCGACGGCAGAGAATTTGGATCACGCGTTCAATTTCATCACTGCGTCCAATTACAGGATCGAGCTCGGCGTTCTGGGCAAGTTCAGTAAGGTCTCGTCCGAAGGCTTTAAGGGCAGGTGTCTTGCCTTCTTTCCGGCCGCCACTCATTTCTTCGAATTCACCTTCCTCGTCTTCGAGGTTGTTTCCAGCGAAGTTGGGATCGAGTTCGCGAAGGATTTCGTTGCGAGTGCGCTCGATATCCACGTCGAGGTTTTTGAGGACGCGAGCAGCGACGCCGTCACCCTCACGAAGAAGGCCCAGCAGGATGTGCTCAGTTCCCACGTAACTGTGGTTGAGCGCTTTGGCTTCTTTACCCGCCAATGCGAGAACCTTCTTCACCCGGGGGGTGTAAGGGATGTTCCCAACCATTTTGGTCTCGGGCCCATTGCCGACCTGCTTTTCTACCTCAAGGCGAACCGTCTCAAGATCGAGATTCATTTTTTGCAGGACATTGACCGCGACACCCTGTCCCAACTTGATCAGGCCGAGCAACAAGTGTTCGGTTCCGACATAATTGTGATTGAAACGATCGGCTTCTTTGCGAGCTAGGGCGAGCACCTGTTGTGCTCTCGGGGTAAAGTTATTCATCGTCTTCGTGTTCCCTGTCGGTGATTATAGTGCCAAAATCTGGTGGCGTCAGCCGATTTAAGCTCGTCCTGATGATATCAGCACGCAAAATATCACGTTCTTCTGCTGTTAACTTACGTTTGGCGGAAATTTGTAGGTGCGCTGGCTGGATTTCAGTTAGCAAAACATTGATGGTTTCCCTTTCTTCGTCTGGCACGAAACCGAGGTCACAACCGAGTCGGATCATCGAGAGGAAGTTGAGAGCCTCCTTCGAGGTGATGATGTGCGCGTATTTCAGGACAGCGTAAGCCCGACCGATTTGGTCCTGCATCATCGTGGGGCGATCTTCAAGGATTTTCATCCGGGCATTCTTCTCATTTTCAATGAGTTGCATGATAACCCGGTTGAGATGCTCGATGATTTCTTTCTCGTTGGTGCCAAGGGTGTTCTGGTTTGAAATTTGGAATAGATTGGCAAGGGCTTCAGTTCCCTCACCGTAAAGCCCCCGAACAGCGAGACCAATCTTGTTGGCACCCTGAATGGTCTGGTTAATCTGTTCGCTTAAGACGAGGCCAGGCAGGTGCAGCATGGCGGATGAGCGCATCCCTGTGCCTAAGTTAGTCGGGCAGGCGGTTAAATAGCCATATTGATGGTCGAATGCGTACGGGAGTTCTCCCTCGAGTGTCGAATCGATCTGGTCGAGGGAGCGATAAGCTGCCAGTAGTTGCAGCCCGGGGCGGATCGCCTGCATGCGCAAGTGATCCTCTTCATTAATCATAACGCTGATGGTCTGCTTGCGATTCATGACCGTGCCGCAGCCAATGCCCTTGGCGGCGTGCTCGCGACTGATGAGGTGCCTTTCGACGAGGACTTGCTTTTCGATAGCTGAAAGCTTGGTCATTTCCTCTGAGAATGAATCCTTCATCTCGGTAAGGGATTCGAGGGGAGGGCGAACCTCTTCCATTACAGTGATGCGATCCTCTTTCCTCGCCCAGCCCGGGAAGGGCCGATTGGTGAGATTGCGAGCCAGTCTAACGCGGCTAGTGATAACAATATCACTTTCCGGACCTGGCGTTTGCATCCATTCTGCTGGGTTCTTCAAAAGGGTGGAAAATCGCATCGCCATTGGAACGTGTCACATTTGGGGCACCTTGGGTGCCAGCTTAGAAAAAATTGTTCAAGAATCTCCAATCTGGGACTCCAATTGGGAAATGGCGTCGCGAAGTCGTGCCGCCTCTTCATAGTCCTCATCTTCTACTGAATGAGACAGAGCCTGTTTCAGTGCGCTCAATTTATCGACCGGACTGGCTTCGATTTCTTCGGTATTAGTGGAGAAGGTTTTTGATTCTGGGAGGTCCAGGATATCCGGTAATTCAGGAAAGGCAGATGGAGTCTTACCGACATGCTGAGTGTGCTTGTGCATCGCTTCGAGGAGGCCATCAAGCCCTTCGTCAAACACCTCGTAGCAGTCGGAGCAGCCAAATCGACCGGTCTTTTTAAAATCGCTCTGCGTAAAACCGCAACTGGGGCAGGTCAGTTCTTCGGAGTCCACGGCAGAAACTTCGCTCTTGGATTGCTCTCCCATCCCCTCGAGCATATCAGCCAACGCAAAACCAGTAGGATCGGTGACGCCTTTTTCATCGGCGCACTTTTTACACAGATTCACTTTCTGGAGTTTGCCATCCGCCACCTGAGAAAAAAACACGGTGGCTTTCTCAGTATCGCATAGGTCGCATTTCATGTAGGTCGGGGAGGTAGACATGATTTTTTCGAGAATTAACCTTCATCCTCGAAAGATATTACGACAGCAAAGGCAATTAGTAAATCGGCGTGCCTGTGGTTTCTACGAGATTTCTGTAGTCTGCGATCAACTGCCTCGTTACGGGCCCCGGTTTGCCTTCTCCGATGATGCGCTTGTCGTATTGCGCTACGGGAACGACCTCCGCTGCAGTACCTGTGAGAAATAATTCGTCGGCGGTATACATATCATAGCGGCTCATTTGGATTTCCTTGAGCTCAAAATTTGCTTTGATTGCGAGGTCAATCACGACGCGGCGTGTAATGCCATTCAGGGATCCAGAGGCCACCGTGGGGGTGAGTATAACATCATCTTTGACGACGAAAATATTGTCGCCGGTGCACTCTGCCACGTAGCCCTCGGTATTGAGCATAACCCCCTCCTCCGCACCGGATGCGAGGGCCTCTACTTTCGCCATCACGTTGCTAAGATAGTTCAGTGATTTCACAGAAGGGGAAAGCGAGTCATGAGTGGGGCGACGGGTGGCACAGGTCGAGAGAATTAGCCCCTTCTCATACTTCTCTTGAGGATAGAGAGAAATAGTAGAGGCAATGACGATAATCGACGCCTTCTCGCAGCGGTAGGGGCTCAGTCCGAGTCCACCAGTTCCACGCGTAACGACGAGACGGACATACCCGTCGTGCAATTGATTGCGCTTGATAGTCTCAATCACCGTGTTGCCAACTTCCTCACGGGTGGACGGAATCTCTAAGTGGATAGCCTTCGCTGAATCGAAAAGGCGGTCGATGTGCTCCTCAAGGCAGGTGACCCGGTCGTTGTAAAAGCGTATGCCCTCGAAGATCCCGTCACCGTAAAGCAGCCCATGATCAAAAACCGAAATCTTGGCGTCGCTTTCATCAAAGAATTCGCCATCGATGTAAACTTGCAGGGGCTTGTCGTTCATAGGGAGGTGAAATCCGACGATAACTAGCCAGAACACGAGGGGAAAGCAAGCGATTCGCGTGCTTTGAGTCGATGCTTAATCTATCCGAAGAAGCGTTTTACTTTGTGCATGCCCCGCATAAAGGCTTCCACGTCTGCTTCGTTGTTGTAAAAGGCGAATGAAGCCCTGACGGTCGCCGAAACATTGTAGTAATCCATGAGTGGTTGAGCACAGTGGTGACCGATACGAATGGCAACCCCCTCAGTATCGAGGATTGTACCAATGTCCTGAGGGTGAGCGATATCAAAAAGGAATGAAACAATCGCTGTCTTACCGCTCGATTCTCCGAAAATTCGAATCCCGCCCAAGTCCTTGAGTTGTTCTGTTGTTTGCTCAGCAAGCAAGTGTTCATGGGCGGCTGCCGCTTCCCAGTCAATCTGAGCCATGTAGCGAAAGGCTGCAGCCAGACCGAGCGTGGCTGATATATTCGGGGTTCCTGCTTCGAATCGTTCAGGAACATCCCGGAACGTGGTGCCTGAAACTTGAACCCGCTCGATCATGTCTCCACCGCTCTGGTATGGAGGAAAAGAGTTGAGAAGGTCACGCGGTCCGGTGACTACTCCGATTCCGTCAGGTCCGAAAACCTTGTGTCCTGAGAAAACGTAGAAGTCCCCTCCGACCTCGCTCAGATCAACAGGGCCGTGGGGAAGTGCCTGGGCACCGTCTACGAGGGTAAATACCTGACGCTCGCGCGCGTAGGCAGTCATCTCCGACACTGGATTTACTGTGCCGAGGACGTTAGAAACGTGGGTAAAAGCAGCGACACGAGTCCGCTCATTAAATGCGGCCTTCCATGCTTCGAGGTCTAGTTCACCGAATTCATTTAAGCCAATAAAGTGAAGCTTGATGTTTTTCTGTTCTTGAAGAATCTGCCAGGGAACAAAATTGGCGTGGTGCTCCATGATTGTAAGCACGACTTCGTCACCTTCCTCGAGTCGGTCCCCGAGTCCGTGGGTGACCAGATTGATACCCTCAGTGGCTCCGCGGACAAAAATCAGTTCGTGTGAGTCTGGCAAACGGAGTGCTGCCTTGATTTCGCTGCGCGAGTTTTCGTAGGCCTCGGTGGCTTTGCGGCTCAGGCTGTGGATACCGCGGTGGATGTTGGCATTACTTTCGGCATAGAATGTCGACATCGAATTAATGACTGCAGAAGGCTTCTGTGCCGTCGCGCCATTATCGAGATAGGTTAGCGGTTTTCCCTCAACCTCTCTTGAGAGGATTGGAAAATCAGCTCGGACTTTGTCGATTTCAAAAGAGGGCATTCTACATATATACGACGCAAAGTGGCGCGAATCGCCCTTCTTGCAAGATTGGGTTGTCGCATTCATACGTTATTGAGAGGTCAGGATGAAAGTCGGGAGCGCGAACTTTTTTGACACACGAGGTCGCTACGGCTATCAGGAGATTGTGGTTGGGCTTTGTTTTTCGTATGTCAGTGACTCTCGTCAGCATCTGTGGTCGGTCCGAGACCGGGATAAGCCGTCCTTTCTTCGGGGAAGGAGATGACGGACATTCTTACTTTTTGAAGCGGGATAATATCTCCCGTGACCAACTCGTGGTCGAGTATGTCATCAGTCGATTGGCAGAAGAGTGCGGCCTTCCCGTGGCTCCGGTTCAGATCGTTGAGATTCCTTCGGATTTGACCCGTTACGCTATTGTTGAGCGTCCCGATGAATTTTGCCCGGGCGCGGCCTTTGGTTCTCAACGCATTCCTTTTGCTGATGAACTGCGAGCTTCGCATCTTCGCCAGATCGAGGATGAAGTAAAACTTCGCGTGCTTCTCTTTGATTGGTGGGTAAGAAACCCCGACCGACAGCTCTCAATCCTTGGGGGGGATCCCAACGTCCTGTGGGACCCGACGCTTCAGTCAATCCATCTCGTGGATCATGATCGCTGTCTTGATCCGGACTTTGATGAAACCAAGTTTAAGCGCGAGCACATTTTCCGCGACGTAAGACCTTCTATTGAAAAGTCAGTTTTCGAAAGATGGCGGACTAAATTTGAATCTGCGATCTATAATCTTGGCCAAATTTGGGAGGAAATTCCGGCGGAGTGGTTAGAGGATAAATCCGGGATCGCCCGGAGTTCGATTTCTCAGCAGGAGATTGAAGCTCAACTGATCAAACCTGAAGTTCCCGCAGACGGCATTTTGCCCGGATGATTTTGCCCCCTTCATGAACCTTGTCGTCAACTACGCTGCCATCGGATTTCGGCCCTATTGGGAAACAGGTGAATTCATTAATGTGGGGGTCATTGCTGTTGAGGCTAAGAGTCGGTATCTAACCTACAAGCTGATTTCGCCGCAGCGGACTAAGCGAATTACGGCCTGTTTCCCTGAACTTGACCTTGCGATTTTCCGCAACGGAATTCAGCGGCTTGATAGCGAACTCTCAGCTCTGGCAATCGAAACCAATCTCTGGGCCGATGGCGCTAAGCAGGCAGGGACGAATAAGCCAGAGCAACGGGACCTTTTTATTCAGGAAGGCGACATTGATTTGTTCAGGAAACTAACGATGCCTCATGCGTCCCCGTTTTATTATGCCTCAAAAGGTACGCGCTTGACTGACAATGCTGAACAGTGCCTTGAAGAACTTTACCGGCGCTATGTTGAACACTGGAACCTGACTCCCATTGATCACGAAGAGAAAAAATTGACGCGTGACTTGAAACGCCTTTTACACGCTCACCGTCTCGACAGGCTTTACAAGGAAGCACCTTGGGTCGGCACGGAGGCCTATCATGTGGGAATACCCTTGGCGTTTACTCCAACAGGTGAAGACATTCCTCAAAAAGCGATAAAGCCGCTCAATCTTTCACGTCCGACACCAACTCGGATTTACACTCATGGCGACGAATGGATAGCCAAGGTGCGACGGCTCAAGCGCGTCAAATGTTTACCTAAAGAATTCCTCTTCGTTGTCAAGATGCCTGCGGACAAGGACTCTCAGCGGGCTGCCGATGAAATCTGCGGTGGTTTGCGGCAACTTGGGGTGGAGGTTGTCGACGTGGCAGACGAAAAAGCGATCCTTGACTTCGCTCGCGTTGAGGAGGATCCGGAGTTGGAGTTGAAAAGCTAAAGCGATCTTCGTTCGACCATCTCGAGTTCTAAACGAGCCGTCCGCTGAAGGCGAATTAGCTCGCGGGAGGCCTTTTTTTTGTCATTGGCTCCGTATTCGATCTCGATTTCGACATCCATAGGATTAACCTCAAGTCGCTTCACTCGAAAGACAGGTTCAATGCGGCTGCGAATAAAGCAATGGAGGGGGACATCGGTGTGGCTGGCGTTCCAGAGAAGTTGAGCAGGGGGAAATCCTTCAATCTCTCCAAGGGCATGAAATATTTCACGAATTCGCGAGCGCCCGTGTTTTCGAGCTAGCTTCCGGGCGGCTGAAAAATTTCGAAGGCGTTCGATATAGGAGATCTTAGGGTTTTTGCTGGCCTCCTCCATTTCGTCAATCAGGCCACGGGCGTGGAGAGCGAGGTAGGCATGAAGCTCTTCGCGGCTTATATCTCCGCGCTCGAACTGGCGGAACAACTGGGGAGGAGTTGGGAGGTTACTGAAATTCACGGAGCTAAAGATGAACTTTTAAAGGTAAAGAAATCAATACGATACCCCTCGAATCTGCAATGATGACAGCCAATGGGGTTGACTGAGGCACTTAACCCTGTTGATTCGGGAGTAAATGAGTAACGGACCATCGGACTCAAAAGGATTTGAAACCCGCGCGATTCACTCGGGACGGGATTTTGTAGGTGATACCGGGACGGTGACTCCCCCGGTCTGGTTGACGTCAACCTTTGAATACGGCAACCCGAATGGATTTGATTACACGCGCTCGGGTAATCCAAATTTTCGTTTACTCGACCGAACTATTGCCAGTCTCGAAGGCGCGGCGCATGCGACTTCTTTTGGAAGTGGTGTTTCGGCCATCACGGCCGTTGTTTCGACATTGAAGAGTGGAGACGTGGTTCTGGCAGAAGAGAATATTTATGGCTGCACTTTCCGGCTTTTTGCCCAAGTCTTCGCAAAATTTGGAGTTGAAGTCCGCTATGTTGATTTCACGGATCAGGCCTCGCTCGAGAAGGTTGCAGAACACGCCCCGACCATCGTCTGGATCGAGAGTCCCACTAATCCGAATCTCAAAATTATTGATATCGCTGCTGTTGCTGACGTGACTCATGCAGCGGATGCTTCTCTCGTTGTGGATAATACTTTCGCGAGCAGTTTCCTGCAGCGCCCGGTTGAGTTAGGGGCGGACCTCTCCCTTATCTCCCTCACCAAGTATACCAATGGTCATTCTGATGCCCTCGTGGGATCGGTCTGCACTAACTCCGATGAGTGGCACGAAAAGATGACCTTAGCTCAAAAGGCACTTGGTCTTCAGCCTTCGCCAATGGATTGCTGGCTGACTTTGCGAGGGGCCAAAACTGAGGCCATCCGTATGGAGCGTCACAGCAGCAATGCGCTTGCTTTCGCGACTTTTGTCGAGGACGAAACCGATGCCGTGACGGTGAGGTATCCCTTCTTACCTTCCCATCCACAGTATGAACTTGCCAAACGTCAAATGGCGGGCGGCTCAGGAATTGTAACGGTCGATTTTGGCCGCTCACTGGACGATACCATTAAAATGGTGAGTGCTCTGTCGCTTTTCCCCAGAGCTGAGAGCCTGGGCGGCATTGAGTCTCTCGTCTGCCACCCGGCCTCGATGACCCACGCTGCGGTTCCTAAGGAGACGCGCGAGGCGGTTGGTATTACTGACTCACTTGTAAGATTCTCTGTGGGCATTGAGACGGTAGGAGATCTTATCGAAGATGTGCGCCATGCACTGCAAGCGTAGCGAGGTTGTTTTAATCGATGGTTGTGAGAGATCCATTCACTAAGCCTTTTTGTGAGGCAGAGGACCTCGGAAAGGCGATTCCTGAAAATGATCATGCCGTTTCAGTATGTCTGCCACGGTGGGAGGATGTGATCGGTTATGAAGAGGGAAAGCCAGAGGTCATTGAGGCCTTCGAATCGGGTTATCCTCGCTTTGTCCCTCACCCCTTTGTTGCGGAGTTGTTTCTTGCTGCTCAGGAAGAATTTGCCAAAAAAGACGAAGTCGCAATGGTGTTTCCATCCCTGGCGGCGGCATGGCGATGCGCTGACTATATCAAGCGCCGTTGCGGTGAGACTTCGCGATTGGAATCTTACGGTTGGGAAAACTTGACAGCAGTACTCTTCAAAGAAGAGGCCTTTACCGTGGGTTGGAAATACTGGCAGCACAGCGGTGAAATCGTGAGTAGTCGGCTCGCAGAAGCGGCGCTGGCTGACGCTCCTGTCGAGGATGAAGCGGTCGAGGCGGGGAAACAGGCGACTGGCGTTTTACGGCAGCGGATCGCTGAGCTATACCATGGGTTGACTGGGGGAGATGTGTTTCTCTTTTCTTCGGGGATGGCGGCGATTGCGGCGGTTCATCGCATCTTTCTCGAAGAGAAACCAGAAGATCCAAGCATTCAGATCGAGTTTCCTTATCTCGATTCCCTCAAGGTGCAGCAGCAGTTTGCTGAAGCTGGCGCTGCTGACTTCTCTATCACCGACACCGGTGGCGTAGAAGAAGTGAAAACGTGGTTTAAGGAAGGTAAAAAAGCGACAGCCGTGTTTACCGAGTTACCTAGTAATCCTCTTTTGCGAACAGCAAATTTGGAACAACTGGCTTCGATTCTGAGCGAAAATAGGGTGCCACTGGTGGTGGATGATACGGTGGCTACTGCCATCAACACGGATGCCTTTCGTTATGCTGATGTGGTTACCACCAGCTTGACTAAAATGTTTTCTGGGGCAGGGGATGTCGCTGGAGGGGCTGTTGTCGTCAAGCCCGGCACGGAATTCTACGAACTCCTTCGGGAACGCCTTTCGTTCGAAGAGGCTGCCAGTCCTCTTTTTCTCCATGATGCTCGGGTTCTGGAGGTGAATTCGCGACATTTTCGGGAGCGAGTTGAGGCTACTAATGAAAACGCTGCCGAACTTGCCGATTGGCTTCGAACGCGCCCAGAGATACAGCATCTCTGGCACCCTTCGAGCGAGTGTCGAGACTATTACGATCAGGTTCGGCGCTCGTCAGGGGGCTACGGCGCTTTGATCTCTTTCGTGATTCAGGGCGGAGAGCCGGCAGCGAGCGCTTTCTATGACGCTCTCGCTATTTCCAAGGGACCCAGTCTGGGCACTGACTTCAGCCTGGTCTGTCCCTACACGTTGCTTGCGCACTACGGTGAACTGGAATGGGCAGCCGAGCGAGGAGCACCGGCAAATCTGTTGAGAATATGGGTGGGACTTGAGGACCCTGACGATCTACGGAGGCGGTTTGAGGAGGCCTTCGGAGCTCTTGGAGATATCGTTTGAGAGGCCTATATTTTAAATTTTATACTTGCTTCGAAAAGGAGAGATCTCTCTCAAGCCCCTAATTAAATTGTGGAGCAAGTCACCAAAATATTCGGCGCTCTAAACCGGATGATAAAGTTTACTGCTCACGCTTGGAGTGGCAGGCCGTTTAGCAACAATGGCCATTTCAGGACCAGTGGTGACGATAGTATGTATAAGTCCAAAGCTTCAGGGATTCATGATGGGAATCGCCTTCGAGAGATCACAGCAAAATACAAACTTCACAAATAAGCCAATCATCGTCCCGTTGCTTCGTTCAGTGATTATCTTCCGAATTGATGAGCCGACCAGAATGATGGCGCGAACATCCAGGAAAAATTGAAGTAATCTTTTGGGTCTCTCCTTAGATTGTTTCTTCAATCATTTTTCTGATTGATACCGAAATTCTTGCAAATCGGGTTCTGAGGCCTTCCATTTGCTACGCTATCGCCGATGATTAGACTCTTTGATACCATGACCCGCGAGCTGCGGGGGCTTTCACCGTTGGATGGAGAGGTTTTTCGATTTTATTGCTGCGGCCCGACTGTTTATGGCCCGGCTCATATCGGCAATTTTCGTACTTTCGTGTTACAAGATGTGTTTCGTAGAACGCTCGAATTGTCGGGGATAAAAGCTTATCATGTTCGCAACTTGACTGACGTCGACGATAAGACCATTCGTAATTCCGAGGCAGCCGGAAAGTCCTTAAAGGAATTTACTGATTTCTGGCGCGACCAGTTTCACGAAGACTGTAACAAGTTGAATAACCTGATGCCACATCTCGAGCCCAGCGCAGTGGAGCACATCCCTCACCAGATTAAGATGATCGAGGAACTCGTAGGCAAGGGGAATGCTTACCGAAGTGACGATGGCTCGGTTTACTACAAGGTCTCAAGCTTTGAAGATTATGGTCGGCTTTCACGCTTAGATCAGCGTGAACTTCGTGACGGGGCTTCTGGGGTAGTTACCGATGATGAGTATGAAAAAGACTCTGTGGCCGATTTTGCGCTTTGGAAGGGGCGTCGTGAGGAAGATGGTGATAACTACTGGGAGAGCCCTTGGGGACAAGGCCGACCCGGTTGGCACCTCGAGTGCTCGGCCATGTGCAGGGAGTATCTGGGCGACACTTTCGACCTGCATTCCGGCGGCGTTGACTTAGTCTTTCCTCACCATGAGAATGAGATTGCTCAGAGTGAGGCTTGCACCGGTTGCGAGATGGCGGAGCACTGGTTTCACCTGACACACCTGCTCGTCGATGGTGGAAAGATGTCCAAGAGCGCTGGTAATTTCTATACCTTGAACCACGTGATCGAAGCGGGATTCTCTTCGGCTGAGCTTCGCTACGTTCTAATCTCGGCGCACTATCGTCAGTCGCTGAATTTTGTGGCGAAGGACAAAGATGGTATCGAAAACTTTCCTGCGTTGAGTGCCGCTAGACAGGCGCTTCAGCGACTGGCTAAATTTGAGCGGTCCATGCAGAAAGTGATCGGTGTCGATGGTGATAACGGTTTCGAAGAAGCTAAGAAGGTAGGAAATTTGGGGACTTTTGCTGAGGCGCTCAATGCGTTGCGGGAAGATCTTAACACTCCTGACGCGCTCGGCCGGGTGTTCACTGCAGTTAAGGGTCTGAAGGCCGCTGCGATGACACCTGAAGAGGCTGCGGTTGAATTGGCGGGTTTTCGCGTTGTCATGCATGCTCTCGGGATAGAGTTACCCCAGGAGGAAACTTCTCACGTCGAAATTCCTACCAAGATCACCGAAAAGGCTCATGCCCGCTGGGAGGCGAAGCAGGCCAAGGAATGGGATGAGGCCGACCGGTTGCGCGAAGAACTTGCTGCCGCCGGATGGGAGGTTAAAGATACTAAAGAAGGATTCGAGATATGTCCCAAAAACTAAATTTACCCATCCGTCCGCGACGCAATCGAAAGAATGCGGCTGTGCGTGGCTTGTCGCGTGAGACGGTTCTAGCTCCGGAGGATCTAATTTATCCGCTTTTCATTCACGAAGATGAATCGGATCACCCCATCGAATCCATGCCGGGTTGCCATCGTTGGAGCCTAAAAGGGTTGGTGAAAGAAGTCGGCGAAGCCTACCAAGTCGGCGTTCGAGCAGTGGTCTTTTTTCCCAAGATTGAGGACGATCTCAAGACTTCGAAAGGAGAAGAGTGTTTCAATCCTGGAGGACTCGTTCCTCGCGCGATTCAAGCTGTGAAGGAGGCTTATCCAGATGTGGTAGTGATCACTGATGTTGCGCTGGATCCCTACAATGCCGACGGTCACGATGGTCTCGTAATGGAGGGAGACGATGGGGAACTCAAAATCCTTAACGACGAAACCGTCAACATACTCTGTCAGCAGGCCCTTTGCCATGCCAATGCTGGTGCGGACATTGTTTCTCCCAGCGATATGATGGACGGGCGTGTCGGGGCGATTCGCGAGGCGTTGGATGGCGCTGGACACAAGGATGTTTCGATACTTAGCTACACCGCAAAATATGCTTCGGCCTACTACGGGCCTTTTCGTGGAGCATTGGATTCGGCACCTAAGGCGGGGGATAAGAAAACTTACCAGATGGATCCGGCCAACAGTCGAGAGGCATTGCGTGAAGCGGACCTCGATGTGGCCGAAGGGGCTGATATGCTTATGGTCAAGCCCGCCGGTCCTTATCTTGATATCGTGCGCCTTATACGCGATACCTTCGACGTTCCTCTCGCCGCCTATCAGGTCAGCGGCGAATATCTAATGATCAAGTCAGCGGCAAAGGATGGCTGGATCGACGAGGAGAAGGTTATGATGGAATCCTTGATCGGCATCAAGCGGGCGGGAGCGGATATGATTTTGACTTACTTTGCTAAGGATGTGGCAGCGAGGCTGACATTCCCCTAAGGACTTTGATCAAACCACTCTGTCAGACACGTGAATATGTCGTTCGCGTTGCTTGATCCAGACGCGGTTCGAGCTTTGCTAGTGTAATTAATGCTCTCTTTACTACAAGCTTTTGCTGCTCCCTTAAGAATGGGTTGGTTGTTGGGCGCCTCGTTGTTTATCGGGTTGGGGGTGACAGCAAACTCAGAAGAGTTCCTGAATGCGGTGAGAATACAACCAGAGGAGGCGCCAAAGATTGACGGCGATCTCACCGATGAGGTTTGGGAGAAGGCGAGTGTGATTCCTAATCTGACTCAAATGTATCCTAAGGAGCAGGCAGCTCCATCAGAAGATACCGAAATTCGAATCTGCTTTGATGATCGGAATCTCTATGTCTCATTTAGTTGCGATGATAGCAACCCCGGCCAGATAAATGCCTCAATCATGCAGCGTGATCAAAGGATCTCGGCTGATGATTATGTCTTCATACTGCTCGATCCCTATCAAACAGAGCGTGACGGATATTACTTCCGGGTCAACGCGAATGGCGCCAAAGGAGACGGTCGGGTTACGAGTCTCTTTACGAGACCTAACATGAACTGGGATGCGATCTGGGATGGCGTCGGGAAGAGGACAGAGACGGGCTGGTCGGCTGAATTTTCGATTCCTTTTCGCAGCGTTTCCTTCAATCCCAACTCTTCAACTTGGGCAGCTAATTTCGGACGTTGGTTGCCACGACACCAAGAGCAAAACCGTTGGTCCGGTGCTTATCGGAATCGCAGCTTTCATAAACTGGAAGATGCAGGCAAGATTAGCGGACTTAACAATCTTGAGCGAGGTTTGGGAATTGATCTGCAGCCATACGCATTGGGACGTTATCAGAGTGGAAACAGCGGCAATGGATTTGATAGCGACTACGGTGTCGACTTATTCTGGCAGATTACACCCAATCTCACAGCAACGCTGACGTGGAATACGGATTTTGCAGAGACTGAAGTCGATGACCGCGTTGTGAACCTGACTCGGTTTCCGCTCTTTTTCCCAGAAAGAAGAGATTTTTTCTTGGAAGGACAGGAGTATTTTGAGTTTGGTCCGGCAAGTTCCAGCCTGATTCCATTCTACTCTCGAACCATTGGGTTGTCGGAGACACGTCAAAAAGTGGATATCCTCGCGGGAGGTAAAGTGACTGGTCGAATCGGAAAGGTCGGTGTTGGTGTCTTCGGCAGTTTCCTCAACAACACTCCGATCCTTGAGAAGGACCAGATCGGAGTGATGCGGTTGACTCATGACATCGGAACGGAGTCGCGAGTGGGGACTTTCTTTAGTTATGGGGATCCAGCTACGAATCGCGAAAATATCGTGGGTGGTGTCGACTTTGACTTCAAGAGTAGTTACATCGGAGACGGACGCGACCAGATAAACGTCAAACTTTATGAGTTGATGAGTCAGAATGATGAAGGAGTCCAGGCCCATGCCTTCGGAGCTTGGGTGGACTCTCCTAACGAACCATTTAATTTCGAAGCAAGCCTTCGACAGATTGACGAAGACTTCGAACCAGCTCAGGGCTTTGTTCGAAGACCAGGAACAAGGCGAGCTGTTGGAAGCGTTCAGTATGAATTTTACCCTGAGGGGATTGAGTGGTTGAGGGAGTATTCGCTGGAGACTTCGGCCTCGCTTATCACTGATCTAGATAATCAGACCGAGTCGGCGGAGTGGGTTCCAATTGAACTGGCCGTGGATTTTGAGTCCGGAGACGAATTCACAATCTTTCCCGAGTGGACGCGCGAGGTGCTCGACGAACCATTCAACATTGCTGAAGACGTGGTCATCCCAACGGGTCGCTATGATTTTGGACAAATCATCGCAGAGATCGAAACGAGTAACCACAGGCCTCTCAGTGTCGAGTTAAGAGGTCGTGTGGGTGAATTCTACAACGGCTATCGTCACGGAGTGAGTACGGAACTTGAGTGGCGCCCTTCGGCCTACTGGGGATTGGATTTGGAAGTTGATTGGGATCTGGTCGACCTTCCCAGCGGAGAGTTTGATGTGGTGGTGGGTCAGTTTGGATTTCGAATCACGCCCAATCCAAGACTTTCGTGGAATAATCTGATCCAGTGGGACTCTGAGTCGAGAAACGTAGGACTTAACAGCCGGCTGCGTTATATTGTGAAGCCGGGCAGCGATATCTTCCTTGTTTTCAATCAGGGCTATCTTTACACACTCGAACGTGACTTTGAAGTTCAAGGCACTGAAGCAACAGCTAAGGTCGGCTGGACCTTTCGATATTGATCAGAATCAATCCGCTAGGTTAGGTGCTAGCCATTTTTCTGCTTCCTCGATCGACATTTTCTTTCGAGCGGCGTAGTCCTCTAGCTGGTCACGCTCGATTTTACCGACGTTAAAGTAGCGAGCTTCTTCGTTAAAGAAGTAGAGCCCGCTGACTGATGACGGCGGGAACATGGCGTAGCTGGTTGTTAGTTGCATACCCACGCTTTTTTCAACATTAAGCAGGTCCCAGAGGATGGCTTTCTCAGTGTGATCGGGGCAAGCAGGGTAGCCTGCGGCGGGGCGAATACCGCGGTAGCGCTCCTTGATAAGGTCTTCGATGGCAAGGTTCTCCTGCTTGCCGAAGCCCATGAATTCGCGAACGCGGCGGTGCATAAGTTCGGCGAGACCCTCGGCAAAGCGATCGGCCAGAGCCTGAATCATGATGCCGGTGTAGTCGTCACCGCTATTTTTGAAGGAGGCGGCGTATTCTTCTACCTCGTTACCTGCGGTGACCGCAAAGGCTCCCAGGTGATCGTTCAAATTGCTACTTTTGGGAGCTATGAAATCAGCGAGGCTTTGAAATGGCGTATTTTTCTTAATCTTTTCCTTCTGCTGGCGCATGAAGTGAAACGTGGTGAGGTGATCAGTCTTGGCTTCGTTCGAGAAAAGCTCGATGTCTTCGCCGGTAGAATGAGCCGGGAATATTCCCCACGTTGCTCGACAGTGAAGGCGCTCGTTTTCGACGAGATCTTCGAGGATTTTCTGGGCATCCGCATATAGTTTCCGAGCTTCTTCTCCGTGCGCTTTATGATCAAATATCTTTGGAAAGACACCCCGAAGTTCCCAGGCATGGAAGAAGGGAGACCAGTCAAAGACATCAACGATCTCTTGAAGGGGGATTCGCTCTTCTAAATGCAACCCGATGTCTTTGGGGATGGCGATATCGGTCTTGTCCCAGTCGACCGCATAATTCTGCTGCTTGGCCTCTTCGAAGGGAACATAAACGGCCGTCGAACCTTTGCCTGCGTAGATATCACGTTCCTTTTGCTCACGTTCACGGTGTTCCTTCACGAAATTTTTGCGGAGATTATCAGAGAGCAGGGAGTTGCAGGCTCTAACGACGAGGGATGCGTCACCCACGTGGACAATTGGTTCGCTGTAATACTCACTGATTTTAATAGCGGTATGCGCTCGAGAGGTCGTAGCACCGCCGACGAGAATTGGGAGCTTGTAGCCTTTTTTCTCAAACTCCTTGGCATTATATATCATCTCGTCGAGCGATGGAGTGATGAGCCCACTCATCCCGACGATGTCTGCGCCGTGTTTAACCGCCGCCTCCATAATCTTTTCACAATCGACCATGACTCCGAGATCGATGACTTTGTAACCGTTGCAGCCCAACACAACGCCTACGATATTCTTACCAATGTCATGAACGTCGCCCTTGACTGTGGCGATGACAAATGTTGGAGCGTTAGAACCATCCTCGTCGCTCTTTTCAGCAAGCATAAACGGCTCCAGATAAGCGACTGCTTTTTTCATCACTCGCGCACTCTTCACCACTTGGGGTAGAAACATCTTTCCAGCACCGAATAGTTCCCCGACTACACTCATACCATCCATGAGTGGTCCTTCGATAACATTGAGTGGTTTTCCGAGTTCCTGACGAGCTTCCTCGGTGTCCTCTTCAATGAAGTCGGTAATTCCCTTAACCAACGCGTGAGACATGCGATCGTTGATCGAACCCTCGCGCCAGCTGAGGTCAGGACCAGTGCTCTTGTCCTTCTTATGGTCGCCTTTGCTCTTGAGCGCCTCAGCATGGTCGATGAGGGCTTCAGTCGCTCCCTCATGCTTATTGAGGATAACGTCCTCAACCAATTTGAGCAGTTTAGGTTCGACTTCATCGTAAACCTCGAGCATGCCGGGATTCACGATTCCCATGTCCATCCCGGCCCTGCCAGCTCGGTAGAGGAAGGCGGCATGCATCGCCTCGCGGACGACGTTATTGCCGCGGAAGGAGAAAGAGATATTTGACACTCCTCCACTAACCTTTGCCCCAGGTAAGTTTTTTTTGATCCAGCGAGTCGCTTCAATGAAATCAACCGCGTAGTTATTGTGTTCATCCATGCCCGTGGCAACTGTTAGGATGTTAGGGTCGAAAATAATGTCCTCGGGATTGAAGCCGACCTCGTTGACAAGAATGCGATAGGCGCGCTCGCAGATGCGGATCTTTTTTTCGTAGCTGTCAGCCTGACCTTCTTCGTCGAAAGCCATGACTACGACAGCAGCCCCATATTTAACGATCTTGCGTGCGTAATCCTTAAAATTCTCTTCGCCCTCCTTAAGCGAGATTGAGTTCACGATGCCTTTTCCTTGGAGGCACTGAAGCCCGGCTTCGATGATTTCCCACTTGGAGGAGTCGACCATGATCGGAACGGCAGCCACGTCCGGCTCGGAGGCGATCAGGTTGAGGAATCGCGTCATCGTGGGAACGCCTTCGATCATGCCCTCGTCCATACAGATATCAATAACGGGCGCCCCGTTTTCGACTTGTTGGCGGGCAATGGCGACTGCTTCCTCAAACTGACCGGACTTTATCATCTTGAGGAAGCGAGGAGAGCCAGCGACATTGGTTCGTTCCCCCACCATCAGAAAATTCTTGTTCTTGGTATGGTTGTAAACCTCAGAGCCGCTCAAGCGCATGGCGTCGGGCAGTTCTGGCACTTTGCGAGGAGGGCAACGTTGAGCGACTCTCGCGATCGCTGCCACGTGCTCGGGGGTGTTACCGCAGCATCCACCGATTAGATTAACGAGCCCATTCTTGGCAAAACCTTCGAGATAATCCTCCATATCCTTCGGCTCGAGGTCGAAGCCAGTCGGTGCAAGGGGGTTGGGAAGGCCGGCATTTGGATATACCGAGACGTGGGTTTCGGCAACCTTAGAGAGTTCGGCTAGATGGGGTTCGATCAGGTCAGGTCCAAGGGAGCAATTCAAGCCGACTGCGAGAGGATTCACATGAGCCACTGCATTCCACATCGCTTCGACTTTTTGAGCCGATATCATCGTTTCGCCACCGCGTCCGACAGCGGCGGAAACAATGATGGGTAGCTCAATACTGTCCTCCTCGTAGACTTCGCGCAGGGCAACAAGCGCGGCTTTAGCGTTTAGTGAGTCAAAGATGGTTTCCACCATCATAATATCCGTGCCACCAGCAGCGAGGGCGCGAATTTGGTGTTTGTAGGCTTTAAGGACCTGATCAAAGGTAACTACGCGAAACCCTGGATCTTCGGCATCAGGCGAGTTGGTCAGCGAGACGGTCATGGGGCCGATGGCACCCGCGACATAGCGCTTTCGCCCGGTGTCAGACCCGATGTTATCGCAACACTCCCGAGCCAACTTGGCGGATTCGTAGTTGATCTCCCAGGCAAGATCTTTGAGAAACTGGTTGTCGCAGACTTCGCGGTCGAAGAATTCAGGATCTTTTCGCCCGATGCCTTTCTCCCGCGGGTCTTCTACGAAGAATTCTGACTGGGCGAGAGTGGTTCCTGAGAACGTGTTGGTCTCGATAATATCGGATCCAGCTTCGAGGAAGCGCTTATGGATGTCTCCAATCACTTCCGACTGGGTCACGGAGAGTATGTCTCCGTTGTTTAATAGATCTTTTTCGTTCTTGGCAAACCGTTCGCCGCGGGCATCTGATTCCGTTAGCCCATAGCCACGGATCGTTGTTCCCATAGCGCCATCGAGAACGAGGATACGCTTGCTGAGTTCGGCATTAAGTTCGTTAATGAGGTCGGAGGGCATTTAAGGTATGGTTCATTCGGTTGAGTCGGAAACTCAACAGGGTGTGGTGGAGAAAATCAAAAAAGGAAGTAAATAGTCTTACTGTCCGAGAATGATACGAATCCCGGCGAATGCTCCGACTCCGGAGCCGGCAAATCCAGCTGTCTGTTCATATTTCCTATCGAAAGTGTTCTCTATCCGCCCGTATATTTCTACGTTGTCGCTGATGACGCAACTTCCAAAGAAGCGTGCAAGCGTGTAATCGCCGACATACGAAAATTCATTGGTGGTGAAATCCCGCCCATCGAGTCGGTCATAGGCGCCAGTAATTTCCGCACCAGCTTTCCACTTATCTCCGCTGACCACAACTCCGGCATTCATGGTATGGCGTGGCCGCCGTACTAAACGATCTCCTGGGTTGTATGTTCCGAAGTAAGATCCATCGATCACTTCAGCGTCGAGATAGGTATAGTTAACGTAAGTCTCAAGGGACGTAGCAGGATTAGCTCGAAACTCGAATTCAAATCCAGACGTCTCAGTATCCACCACTGCTGGAAATGAGGTGAAGGTTAGGGTATTGAAAGTGCTGTCGACCAAATTGTCGATGTCTGCCTGAAAGTAGGTGATGGAGACACTTGCCTTGTCCTCGAAGAAAGAGTGACTGACCCCGATCTCCCAAGTCAGGCTTTCCTCTGGGGAAAGGCTGGCAGGATCGATAGAAGTATCAAGGTAAATGAAATCCTGTCCAGATGGTGCCTTGTAACCGGTGGACACTTTGCCAAAGACTGCGGTGCCAGTCTCAGCAATTTGCTGTTTGATTTGAGCACTGTAGGTGCCTTTGCTTTCGAAGGTGTCATGATCGTCATAGCGACCTGAGACGAGCAAATCTGTTCCATCGAGGATCTCGACGTCGGCCTGAGCAAAAATGCTGGCATAGCTGTATTTAAAGGCAGCGTCTGGATTGAAGGGGCCGGGTATGATAGCGCTACGATCAAACTCATAACTGTAATTGCCCGCGCCTAGGGTGAACAGGGCGTCGTCAATTCCGCGGTAATTGAATAGTCCTTCGGCTTCGCGTCCAACTTGATTGAGAGCATTGTCGCCAAAGAAGGGCGCCATCAGGGCTTCAAGATCGTTTGAAGTGTAGCTGTAAAAAGCAGTGAAGTCCCATTCGTCACGAATGACGCTTATCCGCGGCGAAAGAAGATTCGACTGGTTTGAGTTAGTTTGTTGAGAGGGGAAGTCCGGACTGAGTGAACTGCCAGCTACCTGAAGGTTAGAGTTTTGAACGTAACCGAGAATATCAAAGTAGATTTCGTCGCCGATTTCCATGGCGATGTTTCCTCGGAACATTCCATTATCGAATGCAGACGAGGTGCGATCATTATCTGTAGCAACAGAGCTGCCTTCCAGCACTACCCCCAATTTGCCAGCTGCAATTTTGATTTTGTGTCCAGTTCGAAATGTTGAGAAAGAGCCCATCTCTGCGTAGGACGAAAGGGTATCAGCGCCCACGTAACGGGCGTCTGTCGAGCGCAAGTCAATGGCGCCGGCCATCGCATCAGCTCCATAGAGGGAGCTGGCTCCTCCCCTCAGAAATTGGACAGATTCCAGAGTTGAGACGTCTAGATATTCCAGTTGATAAAGTCCGGCGAGTCCGGGGGGAAGACGACGCCCATTAAGTAGGACTGTGGTGTGGTTGCTTTCCATGCCACGAATGAAAAGAGAAGTTTGTGCTCCGGCTTGTCCGGACTGCACGACGGAGACGCCGGCACTCTGGCGCAGAACATCTTCAAGACCATACCGTTGCAGGGTTCGGATCTCAGCCCCTGAAATAGTATCGACTGATGGCAGCAGGTAGTCTCGATCCTCGCTCGCTGCGGTTGTCTTAGTCACTATCGAAGGAGTGGCTTGATTCTGGATGATTTCTTCCCGGATGAGCACGGAGCGCGCTCCGCTCACAGTTGTGATGTCGAGGGTTTCGGTATCGTCAGTCAAGCTACTCAATGTCCCATCTTGGGCGACGGTAATAGAGGCGAGACAGAGGAAAATGGTGACGGCCAATAGTTTACGTATCAACAAATCAAGATTCATTGATTTGATATAAATCAGTCGACAAGGATCGCAACTGATTTTTAAACATTTTGGCGGTCGATTGACCCCCTGAGCTTCCTTTTGAACCCGCTTGTATGACAAAACAGGATCTTGCTTCCTTCCATCGGTCTGGTAACGTTCACCATGCATCAGGAGTGGCCCAACGAAAGTGGGGTCCGGCAACCTGGTTTGGAGAAGCCAAGGTGCCTTGGGTGCTGTGACACAGAAGTGTTACAGCGACCGATGTGCGAATGTTTACATTCGAACAGAAATTCTCTCAGGAGGTATCACCTCCTTGATCCTGATGCAGTAACTGAACATCACAGAAACTGCATCATGACTTATCTAGATATACAAAACAAAGTAGGGGTTTGTCCTTCTCTGACCGGCAGCGGCAAGTTGGCCACAAGGCTGAATTCCGAAAATCCTAATCATCACCTCTGGAATAATCGAGGGACGTGGTGGGCGCATTTCACGCTTCATCGCGATGACTACACGGCCGAACGAGTCCGTATTTCCCTGCGGACGAGAGACGTGGAGGAAGCGCGCCAACGTCGAGACGAAATACTGAGCTCAATTACCAGCTAAGAGGGGATGAAGTATCAAACTCATCGGGCGGTGGCGAATCGCGCAGCGGTTGCCGCTGTGCCTTCAAACTTCGATCAATGGCCAGCTTGCATGCGCCGGAGATACATGGCCCAGAAAATAAAGGAATCAAAGGACTCAAGCAAGTTGGGGCTCCCTAAAGTGGGACCGCAATAAACTACAGAAGGTAGGGTTACTCCTGATGAACGACGCAAAACGCCCCGCCCGCAGCTTGACCGCGAACCATCGCCGGAACCTCCAGAAGTTCTTGGCGAGGCCCGACTCGCAGAGGAAGCCCGAGTTGAGCTTGCTGGCTCTCGATTCTACGTCGGACCTGATACCAAAGAAACCTTATAGAGATTGGTAGCCGCTTTGAATAAGCAGGGAATAAACGTAACGCCCTCGAAAGTGAGAAGCTCTCCAAAACGATAAAGAACGAAACAAGAATCAAGATCCATTCCAATATAAACCCGCGTCGTTGCTTACCAGATTGAAGGCACGCCCTTTGTATTCGGACATCTCGTTCGCTCCCGCCGGAATCCTGCGAGCGGAAAGCTAATGCACTGCATTCGCCGTGACGATGGTCTCACCCCACAAACTTATGGAAACACCAAGACAGATGCTTCAGGAGATGCTGGACCTAGCGATCAAAGAGGGTAGAGAGAACGCGCCCGTAACTCGGCGGCTCAGAGAGCAAATCTACGAGATGGACTTAAGGGCGGAGAGGAATTAACAAGCGATGTTCCACGTAGGGGGGAGTGAAGGCGAGTCAGGAAAGCCAGAAGGAAACCAAGACAGAGTAGCCCTCCATTCCCCCCGCCGAAATCGTCATGGAGCCTCGACGCATTGTGAATGCTTCTTGGTTTTGTGAAGGTCCGAGAGGCTATGTTCGGCAGGGCATAGCCTCTTCTTGAACCTATCAAGTAAGGACCCGGTGTGATTCAGCGTAAAACGGATCCATCAGCTCTCTCCCAATTTACTCTTTGGTATTTTCTAAAAGCATACTGATTTAGTTGGCGCGAGCCTTCTTGCCGTATTCGAGCATGGCCTTGGCGGAAAGGTGATCGGGTGCGGTTTCGAGGATGGCCTTGAGCCGCTCTTGTATTTTTGTATTCGTGGCCAGGTCTGTGAGAGGCATGCGTTCAGAAGCCCTCATGATTTCTGCGAATGATTCGCTCGCTTTCAGCCATGCTTTTCCGGTTGGTGAAGTCATCTTGTTAATTGCAGATGATTCATTAAACGTAATGAGCTCAGGCTTAAAGAGTATATCAAGATCTCCGGTTCGATTGAGATAAGCCATTAAATCATTTCGGATGCCAACCGGGACCATGAGGTAGGGTCTGCCAAGCAGGCGCGCAGCCTGTATGTTCTCTTCGATGTTGCCCGGCATGGTCCTCTTACCGCCGCCCAAGACGATGTCTTCATTGATCTCTTTTCCTGTTAAAGCTGACTGTAAGAGAGCGATGGCGGGAAGCCGTGCGGCAGTGGTATTCACGCTCCAAGGTTTGGAAGGTGCTTGATCACTTTTGAATGAGAACTCCGCCACAGTATCCTCGATCCATTCGAGATCCGCTGGGAGAACGTCATATTCAAGCATTCGCATGCCATCGAAGTTCGGGCCATCAGCACTGCTAATGATGGGCACAGGCAGATTTCCTGCGAATTCTCCTCGCGACGAGGTGAGGAGGTCTCTTTCTTCTGAGGTTTCAGCCTTTCGAATCTTCAGCGTGAATACGCCGCTTAGAGTAGTTCCGCTGATGGACGTTGCGTTGCGGAGGGTTTGAATCGATCGAGTGATCGGTTCAAAATTATCTGGAAGGGGTCGCATGGCCGGCTCGGGCCGATCGGCTCCACTGGACTTCTGTAGTCTCGTCCCTGAATTTTCATCAGTTTCGCTAGTCGCAGAATGGCTGTCGGTGGTTGAAAGGTTACCGGGTTCTACCATCCCGTTGTTCGCTGGAGTAGGGCGGCGGAGTAATTCTATGGCTTCGCGCTTCCAGTTGTTTGAGCGAGTCGTGCTTTGTTTTTCGATTGGATCAAGGCTGATGAAATTGGACCAGGCAAGCGGAAGGTCCTTCGTAGCAGCCTCATATGCGGCAAGTCGTTTTTCCGCTGGATCTGGATGAAGAACCAGTGAGAGTTCCATAAGATAGCCGGCCAGTTTTTTCTCTTCAGGTTCAATGGGGTCATCAGTGAGTAGGGAAGCGGCAGACCATAGCGTTTCTGAAACCAGACTGAGGCTGTCGAAATAACCCGTCTTTTGTGGAATATTTCCATGGGTCAGTGCTTCGTTGGCCTGCCGCGAGTTGAAGTGGAGAGGATCGAGGTTCAGAGCAATCGCGATAGCTTTTTCGCGCAGGTCATCATCGACTTTTGGTTGTGCGGGGAAATTGCATGCTATGGCCGCAAGGGCTCCGAGAAGTTCTTCTTTATCGCTGGGCTCAAGAAAAATGCCATCTCGATCAAAGACTGGATGATCGAAATTTGGTGCTTCGTAGCTTCGCACAGCGCTAACGAATACAATAAATAAGGTGAAGCAACTCAGATAGGATCGGAGGGAGGTCGGAGTTGGGAAATTCATACAGTATTTGCCAGCCGCGATTTTATCATGAGACATCGGCACTGTCTATCTTGACGACGAAAGCCGGGGTCATTGTGATGGCCGTGTTGTTTTTTGCTACGCTACTTTTGCGCTTGCCTTCTCGCCTCAATATTGACAATGTAAATACAGCGTTTAACAAGGTTGCGAGTGCTGTTATGACCGAATATACCGGAACTGTTCATTTTTTCGTTCTTAAACGCGGGTCCAAAGAGCCGAAGGGACCTTTCTCTGACGAGGATCTCGTTATCATGATGAATAATGGGGAACTATCTATCACTGATTTTGTCTTTTATGAGGGACTGGGAGAGTGGAAACCTATCGGTGAGGTTTTTGAGCTACACGAGCAGATTAGCCATTTTGTTGATGATGGGCAGGACACCGAAAATGTGGCTCTTGCTTTTCGTGAGGTGAGCAATGTCGTCGAGGATACAGAGAGCGTTTATTACATTGCAGTCCAAGCTAGAGTGGGACTCCTGAGTAAAACGAAGCAGTGCGTGATTATCACGGAAAAGCATGTTTTTATCATGCACGAGAGGCGCGTTGGCTTTGAGTTGGAAGCCTATCTTTGGAAAGATGTCACCAACACCTTGATGCGTGATGACGGCAAGGGTCTCGGCAGCTACTCCATCCTTTTGGGGGCTGAAAAGCGCCTCGACGTGATCAACCTTCCTCTCAAGCAGGTTCAGCGACTCTTTCAGCTTTCTCAGGAGATGAAGATGGATAACCTCGGTTGACCCTTCCTCAAGCTGAACACTTAGCGCCCGAGATATTTAGCCATTGATCTCAACATGGCCGCGGCGAAGTCGGGCGACGTTTTCATGACGCGGTGTAACTCTTCGTGTCGGATGCAAAGAGTAGAGCATTCGGAAGTGGTTTTGATTGTTGCAGTTGCTGGGGTTAATGAAACAGCGCTGATTTCCCCAAAGACCGCGCCAGAGTCGCAGAGGGTCTTAACCGCTCGCTCGTCAACCAGGACTTCGAGAGTGCCCGTAAGCAGCATCCAGATGGATTCGCCGGTGGCGCCTTGGTGTAATAAGGTGCTGCCTTTTTCGATTTTCCGAACTTCACCAGTATCGACGAGATCTTCGATGGTATTGGAAGGTGCGGCACCGAAGACCTCGTTCTGCCTGAGTAGGTTGACCAGTTGATCGCGTTCCATGTGAAGGGTCGGAAGGAAAGTTCGACTATCGTATAGCACTTTCCGCCAAAAAGATTCAAGTGGCGATCGTTGTGAATTCGGTTGGCATTGAAGGTCGAGAATTGCGTGAAACAGGTTAGGGTGTCGATTCCCCGAAACGAAGACTCATGTTAAACGATCCAGCAAAGGAATCTGAAACCGAATTTATCGAGATTCGCTGCTATTTCGTACGGGAACGGAATGCGCTGCTCGTTCGAAGCCAGTTTACCCCCATTTACACCGACTACTACCTGCACCTTATGCAGCATCAGATTCGCTACGAGTCGGATCAGGACCTGTTGCTGAAAGACGCGATGGCTGCTTTGACCCTTTACTTAGCGACACGACCCTGGAACGAAGCGGTTGCTTGGACGCTTAGCTGGCAGGATCCAGCGCTAAATCTTTTTGTGACTGGCAGTAATCGACAGGGAAATGTCACTGGACGCATTTATACAGAGGATATCGCCGAGCGGGATAATAATATGTTCTTCTCCCACGTGAGTGCGGACGGGCAGCCCTCACGGCAAAGTATGGTCGAGGTAAACGATTTAAATCCCTTCTTAATTTGTGAGGATTACTACAAGCAAAGTGAGCAGCGTCGCGGAAGATTTTTCAATTTTGGTGATGAAGATTTCGTACTCATCACTGCCCAGCCCGATTGTGATCTCAAATGGCTTGAGAGTCTCAATGATGAAGCGATCCGCGAACTCGATACGAATGAGACGTTGAGTCTCATCGAGAAGCGGAATTACCGATTCCATTGCGGTTGCAGCCCCGAAAAAATATTTCCAGTGATCGCCAATATGAGCGAGGGATCGATTGACTCAATTTTTGGGGAAAGCGAAGTGGTTCCTGCTGGGTGCCCCCGCTGTGGGGCCAAGTATTCAATCACCCGTGAGGCTCTTGAGGCTTTTGTGACTGGCGAAGAGGATGAAGAAAGCGAATAGCAAACTGGATCCTAAGCGGAGAGAACAGGAACTCGCTTGGATTGGCGATACCATTCTTGACCTCTACGCTCGGACTTGGATTTTAGAAAATTACGGAACCGTCTCGGGTGAAATTTTACGAAGCATGACCTCAAATCAATTTCTAGCCTGCTTTGGGAATCCAACATCGGTGGAGGCTCGCATTGGTGTGCTGTATCGGGAAGAGGGCATGGATGCAGCTTTTTCTTGGATCGAGTCTGAACTCTTACCTTTGTTTAAGAAGCAGCGAAAAAACTGCCGCTAATTGGTGTATTTCCCTAGAAATTTCAAACTTTTACCCGCGGTAGTATCACCGTATCTTTACCTGTGAGTTCTCCTGCTTTGTTTGTAGATGTCTTCTTATGAATCCCGACAAAAACTGCGCTAAAGACACGACGCAAGATTTCGTTCTGATGCTTACCGCTATTATGGGAGGTCTCTTTTTAACCTCTTGTGAGACGACGTTGACCGGAAGCGTTGGAGGCCCTTCGGGTAAACTGCCTTCGGCGGCCTATTCCGGGGCTGCGGTCCAGCAGCGCAATGCCCAAATCATTCACGAGCAGCCGGGGAACCACTATATTGGTCGCCGCTGGTGGGTCGACGGCACTAGGTTTTGGGGTTACCTGCGGAAGCCTGGCCAGCCATGGGTAGAGTCCAGGCTAGTCATTATGAATGAGAGTCTCGCTCGGCAGCCCGACCGGATTTCCGAAGAAGGAGAAGGTCGTATTCATGGTTTCGACCACAATTTTGAGTATCGCATCTGGGGCAGCTTCACCGGAGGAACGGTCTACGACCCCAACTCTAACTTCCTAATTCCGGAGTTCAGAATCACTCGCTACGAATTGATCAGCGACCGTCCTGGGTTCCTGTTCTACCCACGCGAGCGTTATAGTCCTCGCAAACTTCCTCCAAAACATCCTCCGCTTCAATATTGAGCGGATCGGGCTAACCAAAAAGTCGATTCAAGTGAACGGGACCGCTCCTCTTTGTGCACTATTGAACCGTTTCTTTCAGTGAGTGAGGGTTATCGAGGGGGTTATGCCGAAACAGATGGGTCTGAATTTGAGTTTTCAGTCAACAACGAAAAAGGCAGTTCGGGAATACCGAACTGCCTGCTTGCAAAGAAGTTGTTGGCTCAATTAGGCGTTGTAGGCCGTTATTGAAGCGATCTTGTAGGCTTCGGGTTTCCCTTCGGCAGTCTTGAATTCAACAGAGTCACCGACAGCTTTTTCGAGAATCTCGGCACCACGCTCAGACAGATAAGCTATGATTCCTCTGTCCGGATCGGAGTCCCATGCTCCTAAAACTGTATAGGAAAGTGACTCGCCTCCCTCGGAAGGATCGAGCTGCACGACGGTACCGATAGAAACTTTCGAGGTGTCCGCGTTGGAGAAATTGGTTGGCTGGGCGAGCTTGAGATCCCGCTCCCAGTCTCCCTGGCGCTTCATCAGGACGCGCTGGTATTCCTTGGCTGACTTGTATTCAAAGTTCTCTCGAAGGTCACCATAGGAGCGCGCAATTTTGATATCTTCACGGTTTTGCGGAATCTCTTCTTTCACTAGCTTGTCGTAAGCTTTCTTGCGCTTAACCAGACTTTCTTCGGAGACAATGACAATTTCATCTTCCTTTTTGTCTCCGCCCCTAAGCAGGTCTTGAACTTCAGGATGAAGTTTGATGACACGAGCAACGAGTGACTTGCGAGTCAATTCGTCGAATGATGCCGAGTTAATAAGTCGGCTAGAAAAGTTACGGATGATGTTGATGTTAGCACCCTCAATAAGGTCCGGGATCAGATCGCGATCATCAGCGACGAGATCGCGGAGCCGGTTGGCTGCGCGAACGGCACCTTCCTCGTTGAGTTGGTCCGCTTCGAGAGAGCTCATCACGGAAAGGCTGAGATTTGGGCTGAATAGAGACTCGGCTAGACCTTTGCGTTCACGGCAGATCCAGGCGAGACCGTCAGATGAGAGCGTGCGTTGCTGCAGGCTGTTCTCCATGTAACTGATCAGAAGAGCCTTCTTTTCTGAGGCGCTCAGCACGTTGGCGATTTCAGTGATCGACCGCAGATTGCAGTGCGGAACAAGGCTAAGCATTTTATCGCCCCAATTTTCTTCGCCGAACGCTTCAGAGAAGCTTTTGAGAATCTGACGCAACCGAGTTAGAGAGAGTTCTTCGAAAAGACCAGCAAGGCCCTCTTCGTTTTCGGCAAGAATCGCTGCAACGGAAATTTGGTCCTCGGAAGCTTCGTACTTTTTCAGCTTACTCTGAAGTTCTTCGCGAATCAGGATGAGCTCCACCGCAGGAACAAATTGGATTTTAACCCCTTTTCGGGCAATTTCGCTGATCTCTCCGACCAGCGCTTCGAGTTTTTCCTGGTTGTCTTTAAAGGCGCCGATGTCTTTGATGATCGCTTCCACGGCTTTCACCTTGGCACGAAGGTCGCGGGCGTGGTTAAAGTCCTCGATGAGACCCTCAGAAGGGTTGAAGTTCTCTTCTCGAAGCTCGAGTGGGTCCGTCCGCTTGGCGGGAACTACAAACTGGATATCATCTCGAAGTTTCTTTTTCGTGCTCTCCCACCAGCTTTTGTATTTTCCTTCAGGGACGACTTTGCCTTTCACGAGTTGTTCGAGTTGGTCGAGGTAGAGTTTGTCGCCGCTGCTGCTGAGAGCGAGCTTGACCAGAGCAACAGAGTCATCAGTGGCGAGGCTCTCTAGTTCTGCCAGCGATGAGTGACGTTTTCCGAGAAAAGAATTCTCTTCGATGGGGGTAAGGGAAAGGCCGGCGAATTTCATACCCATTTCGTGGCCGGGCTTTTCTTCAAAGTCGACAACGACTTTTACATTGAGCCGATCCCATTCGGCAATTTTCCCAGCTCCCCAACTCTTGTGTTGGCAAAAGGTACCGGGCGGCAGAAGTTCAAGTTGATCCGCGGTGGCGGGTTCAATCTTACCTCTGGAAACTAGCTTTTCGAGATCGGGATGCATTGCGGCTCAACATAGGATGAAGAAGCCGTGAGCCAAGGGGAAAAATTTTTTTTTTGGTTGCCTTTATCTTACCCACTGACTAATCTCCGACCGAATATGAAGAAGTTTATCGCTGTATTGATGGTTTTGTCGGTCGGATCACTCGTGATTGCCGACATCCACGAGCCCCCGAAGGCGAAGTATACCAAGAATCGCAAGTTGACTCGCGGTATGACTAATATCCTCTACAGCTGGACGGAAATCCCCGTGACGATGGTCCGCTACAGTGAGCTCCACACCACTCAATCGCACGAAATTTGGAGCGCCGGTTTTTTTCACGGCCTGCAGCGCTCCGGGGCTCGCCTGAAGTTTGGCATTTACGAAGTCGTCAATTTTCAGCGCCCTCTTGAGAAAAACAGTTACCGCCCTGCGATGGAGAGCATCAATTACCTTCCGTGGCATGGTTATGAAGAGTTTCCCCCGCAGATCGGGAATTTGACCACAACCGGCTACACTCGGGGGCGCAGTTGGTAGGTTCAGATTAGAAAATTTTGAAAAAGGCCGTCCGCAGGACGGCTTTTTTTGTGATTATGTAATTTGTGAAACGGTCCTGCCGATTCCCTTAGCCCCTTTTTCAGGTGTAGGTTCGCATGAAATTGGCGTAGAAATTGGCACCTGCCTCAAGGTCTTCGATCGTTAGAAACTCGTCTTTGGTGTGAGCCTGAGCAATCTTGCCTGGTCCGACAGCGACAGAGGAGAGTCCTTTCTCCGCGAGTCGCCCCGCATCGCAGAACCAGGGGGCGACAGTGAGTTTTGAACCGATGGACTGAAGGCGTCGGATACCGTCTGTATCTGGTGGGGTGTGCAGCGGGACCGAATCGCCGAGCTTTCGAACTTCGACGGCTTCGTTGGTAAGCCCCGATTTGAGAAGAGTTTTAACTAGTTGGAGCCCGCCACCGGCCTGATGAAGGGCTGGAGTTTCCCGGAAATCGAGAATGGCGCGGCAACTGGCTGGCACAATATTGGGGCTAACGCCTCCGCTCAGACTACCAAGACTGACAGTTGGCTTCCCAAGCACCTCGTCCTGAAACTTGAGGAGTTCTGCTTCCAATGAGGGGAGGAGTGGCCCCAGAAGATTCAACATTTTTCGAATGGCGTTCTCGCCGCGTTCTGGCGTAGAACCGTGGCAGGAGCGACCGGAAGTGCTTAATTCCAGCCAGACGCAACCTTTATGGGCGTAAACAGTTTGCAATTCGGTGGGCTCGCCGACGACGGCAAAGTCGAACTCAGAGGCATGATGATCAGCAAAATGCTTTGACCCGGGTTGTCCGGCTTCTTCGCCCATGAGCCCAACGAAAGAAATTGCTGCACCAAGGTTAGGGATTTCTTCCCGCAGTTGGAGTAATGCCCAGAGCATTCCAGCCATTGTACCCTTGGTATCGGAAGCGCCACGACCGTAGATTCGACCATCTTTTATTTCGCCTCCAAAAGGGTCGATCGTCATGCCTTGAACGCTGACTGTGTCGGTGTGGGGCGCAAAAAGTAGGCCAGGTTTGTTTCCGCGGCCCGGAAAATGTCCCGTAACGTTAGGCCTGCCGGGGAGGACCTCTTCAAAAATAACCTCGGCACCGCAGGCTTCGAGAAAAGCTCCTACCCATTCGGCGCAGGCCTTTTCGCCGGTGGCTCCCTGACCTTCAGCCCCGTCTGGATTGACGCTCGGAATACGAATCAACTCCTGAAGAAGGGATGCTGGGGAATTGGGTAGGGTCATGAGCTGATAAGGTGGACCTGATATATTTGAAATCCAGTCTCAGGATAGGAGAAAAACTACTGAAACGAGTGAGACAACCGATTAACCTGTTGACACAACCGCCGCTAGCTGGCTTTAATTGTCGCTTGGAGTTAAGAAAAATTGTTTATGAGCGATACTGAACCTCAAAAGCCTTCGGTCAGCACATCGACCGTGCCTTTGAAAAAAGAGACCGTCCGTATCAGTCTCCGGTCACCGGCAGACGATTCTGGTCCTGTGCCCCCAAAGGATTCTACAGCACCAGTTCCTGTTGATAGCCCGTCGACGGCTCCAGCAGCACCAGTAGCTTCGGCTCCAACGCCGCCTCCCGCTGCTCCCGCTGCTCCTGCTGCTCCTGCTGCTCCTGCTGCTCCTGCTGCTCCAAAAACAATTCCATTAGCTAAGGCGCCTGATCCACTCGGCCCAACAAAACCTGTTCCGACAGCTGGTGCAGCGACCCCAATCGGTGCGAAGACCATTCCTCTCGCCAAAGCACCTTTGTCCGGTGGTCCCGGTCCTGTTGCCCCTATCGGTCAGGCCACCGTTCCGCTCCAGCAGCCGGGCGGAGCTAAGCCGCTGCCGCAGGCGACCGTAAATATGCGTCAGACCCAGCCGGTTGTTGGTCAAAACGTGCCACCGTCACAAATTTCTCAAAAGCCCAACATTCAGTCCACTGCCGAGGAAGCAGAGGAAGAGTGGGACGAAGAATACGAAGAATCTGGACTCATGCCTTTTGCTATCATCGTACTGATCCTGGCACTCGTCGTTCTCGGCATCGAATTGATGACGAAGATGGGTGTGGGAGGCTGATCTTATCGGTCGATATCCTGTTTGGTCCTCATTTTCTCGTGTTTTAGCATCGGGAGGGTGCGGGTCAAAAATGTATGCTAACGCGAGCGGGAATTCCCGCTTGCTCAGCGGGTTATTTGGCGGATCTTTAGGGCGCTGAAAACAGCTCCGCTCGTTCGGCTTTTCCAGCAAAACGTCTTTCTACTTACTAACATTTCTTATGGCCCACGACTCTATTGTAAATCTCACCAACGACAACTACGCCAGCGAGGCTGAAGGCGCTTCCGTGCCTGTGGTCATCGATTTTTGGTCCGAGCACTGCGGACCCTGCAAGATGCTCTCTCCTGTTCTTGACGAAGTGGCAGCTGAAATTGGCGATGCCGCCAAGGTTACCAAGATTGACGTGATGGCGGAGCGAGAGCTTGCTATGAAGTTTTCTATTCGCGCGGTTCCAACTCTCATCTTCATGAAGGACGGGGAGGTCAAGGAAACGAAAACCGGCATCATGATGAAAGATGCCATCATCGAGAAATTAAATTCTCTGTAGGCTTGGGTCGGGGTCCGATCGTCTTCAATTACTGATTGGCCCTACTGTCTGTATATTGCGATGACTCACAAAAGCTCATCAAACTCTCAAGTTTGTGGCTTAGGTCGGTCGGGATGGATAATACTGGGCGCCCTTCTTCTTGTCACGGTAGCGTATCGTCTCCTTGCCTCTCATTACGATTTGCTGGGTAATACTGCTCCGCTTATGGCTATTGCCTTTGGCGGGGCACTTCTTACGGGCAGTCGTTTCTGGCTCGTGCCGGTGGTGATGTTAGTCATTAGCGACCTCATCCTTGGTTTATGGCACGGTCAGGGCGGTATTGGTGGCTACACGCTCATGTCGATAGGTTTTTATCTCATCGTTGGTTGGATTGGAGGGCACGCTGGAGTGACCAAAAGGATCTGGCCTATGATGTGGTTTGGGACGCTAAGCTGCAGTGTGATATTTTATATCTGTGCCAACACCTACAGCTGGATGATGTGGTCCGGATACGAAAAATCTCTCGCTGGTTGGTGGCAAAGTCAGACGGTTGGGGTACCGGGTGTCAATCCACCTGCGTGGACGTTTCTCCGTAATGCCCTCATCGCAGATTCGGTCTGGTGTGCTATGGCGGGTCTGATGTTTTTTGCGGAAAAACAATTTAGCAGGGAATCGGAGGCATTCGTCTCTGAAAGTCGTTAAGGGGAAAAGCTTTTCCCGTCGCGAAGATGGCAGAGCGATTTGCTAACTAGATTTTTCCACCGTCGGTCCTTTACGTGGTCGAGAGGGAGTCTACCATTCCCCCATGCCTGAAAACACCTACCCTTTCCTCCAAAAGGATTTCCAGATCCGTTGGTCCAGCCTTGTTCCTGAGACCATAGAGACTGATATCAGGAAAGCTCTCAAAGAAGCTGCCGCCCGTGTCGAGACTCTATGCGCTGATTTTGATCCAGTGGAATTGACTTTTGACAATACGCTTATCGCGATGGAGGAGGCGACTGAGGAGCTTTCCATGGCGTGGGGACTAGTAACTCATTTAGAATCGATTCGGAACGGTGATGAATTGAGGGACGCGCACAACGCAGTATTGCCGGAGGTGACCCAGTTTTATTCCCGCATTCCTCTGAACAACAAGCTTTGGAAGCGAATTAAGGCATACGCCGACACCGAAGAAGCAAAAGCCTTGGTAGGAGTAAAGAAGCGTCTCCTCGATGAGACAGTGAAAGATTTTGTGCGCAGTGGTGCTGATTTGCCTGCGGAAAAAAAACAGCGACTTGAGGAGGTGCAGGCGGACCTCGCCCGGGTGACCCAGAAGTTTTCTGAAAACGTTCTCGACTCGACCAATGAGTGGGATCTTGTTATTGGGGAAAAAGCTCGTCTGGCGGGATTGCCGGACACAGCGATTTCTGTTCTTCGGGCGGAAGCAGCGTTGAAGGGTCTCGGCACGGAAGAGAAGCCGGTGTATCGCATCACCCTAAAAGTACCCGTCTATTTCCCGGTTCTGGAATATGCTGACGACGTGGAACTGCGAAAAGAAGTGTGGGAAGGCAGCATCACAGTGGGACGCGGAGCCGACTATGACAACACAAGGCTGATTACTGAGATTCTCAAATTGCGACAGGAGAAGGCCGAAATCCTCGGCAAGGCAAACTTTGCAGATCAAGTGTTGCAAGAGCGTATGGCCAAGAACGGTGCAAATGCTCTCCACTTTGTTGAAGATCTGGCCGAGAGAACCCAACCGTTTTTCCAGAAAGAAATCGAGGAATTAAAGACCTTCCGCCTCGAAGAGGACGCCGGTTGGGGCGGGGTTTTTGAGCCTTGGGACGTCGCCTACTGGGCGGAGAAATTGCGCAAAGCCCGTTATGATTTCGACGAGGAAGAGGTGCGACCGTATTTCGCGATCGATAATGTGATCGAGGGTATGTTTCGGCTGTGCGAGCAGGTTTTCGGGTTCAAGATTACCGAGCGTGATGCATCTTTCACTGAGCCAGGGGGAATCCCAGGCTGTGATGCCGTTGAAGTATGGCATCCTGAGGTGAGGTTCTACGATTTGCATAATGAAGTAAGTGGTGAGTTGCTGGGCTCTTTCTATGCCGATTGGCATCCGCGCGAGGATAAGCGAGGCGGTGCCTGGATGAACTATCTCAAAACAGGAACTCCTCCGTCAAACGGGCAATCCCGAACACCGCACCTCGGATTAATCTGCGGAAACCTGACGCCGTCGTCAGCTGATAAGCCGGCCCTGTTGACGCATCATGAAGTTGAAACGGTATTTCACGAGTTTGGCCATTTGCTCCATCACCTCATGGGGGAGGTAGCGATCAAATCGTTAAATGGTATCCATGTGGTATGGGATTTCGTCGAGTTACCCTCTCAGATCATGGAAAACTTTTGCTGGTCAAAAGTTAGCCTCGACTTTTTTGCTAAGCATTACGAGACAGGCCAGCCTATCCCTGACGGCCTTTTCCATAAAATGTTGGGAGCTCGCAACTTCCAGTCTGCCATAGTCCAGATGCGTCAACTCGCATTTGGGAAGATGGACTTGGAGTTGCATCTAAATCACCACAACCTCGAACTAGATGGCGATCTCGATGCGTTGGTTAGCGAAATTCTCGAAGGTTACCTGATGCCCTTGGCTACGGAACCTCCCACTATGGCGCGGCGTTTCACTCACCTGTTCGCGAGTGCGACGGGTTATGCGGCGGGCTACTATTCCTACAAGTGGGCTGAAGTATTGGATGCTGATGCATTTACCCGATTCGTTGAATCCGGGGTGATCAGCCCTGAAGTTGGACATGAATTTCGCACCAAGATTCTGAGTCAGGGAGGTAGTCGCGATGCGGGTGCGCTTTTCCATGACTTCATGGGTCGGGATCCTGACCTCTGCGCTTTGCTCGAGCGCAGTGGGTTGGTAGGGGAGCCAGACTGAGGTGATTTACCCTCTTTCTCTAGGTCAGGTCTTGGGACTACGCTCATTCGCCCTGTCTTCCGTAAGACTGACTGTTTGTGGAAGACTTCAAACCTCGTCTGCTTGATTTCGGGCTAACCACAAGTGAGGCAGACGACCGCATCGGAAAGTCCAAGCTTTGTCGCACTCAGAGCCGAGCAGCAGAAACTTGATCACCCGCGCAAGTTGAAACCAGTAGCCTCGTGTTAGCTTCGATTTTCTAGAGCTGCGGCAACGAATCCTTTGAAGAGGGGGTGGGCCGCGGTCGGCTTGCTCTGGAATTCCGGGTGGAATTGAACTGCGATGAAGAAAGGATGGTTGGGGATTTCAACGATTTCGCCAAGAGTCCCATCCGGTGATGTCCCAACAAGATGCAGGCCGGCTTCTTCAAACTGACTGAGGTAGTTCTGATTAAACTCGTAGCGGTGGCGGTGGCGTTCGTTAATTGTGGTGGTCCCGTAGAGTTCGGCTGAATGGCTCTTTTTGTTGAGGCTTGTTTCCCAAGTGCCGAGGCGCATGCTAGCACCCATATTAGTTACCTCCTTCTGCTCTTCGAGTAGGCAGATTACCGGGTGAGGCGTGCTTGGATTGAACTCGGTGCTATGGGCCAGTTCCAGGTCGCAGGCGTGACGGGCAAATTCGATCGTTGCGATCTGCATGCCGAGACAGATGCCAAAATAAGGGACGTTGTTCTCACGTGCGTAGCGGGCGGCGTCGATTTTACCCTCAATGCCGCGATCCCCGAAACCTCCGGGGATGAGAATTGCGGAGATTCCCTCCAAGTATTTGCCAGCTCCCTCAGCTTCAATATCGCCGGAGTCGATACGAACGACATCCACCTTGGTGTCGTTCGCAGCACCTGCATGGGTAAGGGATTCATAAATCGATTTATACGCGTCCTGAAGGTCAATGTATTTGCCGACGACGCCGATCTTAACGGTATGGGTCGGGTTAACGATGCGATCCACGATATTCCGCCACTCCAGTAGATCAGGCTCACTGGTTGCAAGGCCGAGGCGCTCGCAGATGATCGTGTCGAGTTTCTCTTCGTGCAGTTTGAGTGGTGCTTCGTAAATAGTGCCCTTGATATCAACAAATGGCACGACAGCTTCCGGCTTGATATTGCAGAACATCGAGAGCTTTCGCTTGATCTCGTTGTCGATGGGATGCTCGGCCCGGCAGATGATGACATCTGGCGCAATTCCAATTTCTCGAAGTTTGGCGACGCTTTGCTGGGTTGGCTTCGTCTTGAGTTCTTCGGCCGCCTTGATGTATGGAATCAGGGTCGCATGCATGAAGGCGACATTTTCGTGTCCGACCTCGTCTTTGAACTGACGAAGAGCTTCCAGAAAAGGCAGGCCCTCAATGTCACCGGTTGTGCCGCCAATCTCGGTAATGATGATATCAGCGTCGGCCTGAGCGGTCACGTCGTAAATCCGTCGCTTGATCTCATCAGTAACGTGAGGAATCACCTGAACGGTGGCGCCCAGATAATCGCCCTTACGTTCTTTCTTGATGACGTTTTCGTAGACCTGCCCGCTGGTTAAGTTGTTCAGTTGCGAGAGGCGCCCGCTGGTGAAACGCTCGTAATGTCCGAGGTCGAGGTCTGTTTCGGCTCCGTCGTCGAGGACATAGACTTCTCCGTGCTGAAACGGGCTCATGGTGCCCGGATCAACGTTGAGATACGGGTCGAATTTCTGCATCAAAACCTTCAGCCCTCGACGTTCCAAAAGTGTGCCGAGTGCAGCTGCTGCGAGACCTTTTCCGAGGGAGCTGACCACTCCTCCTGTGACGAAGATATACTTCATGAAGAAAACTGTTGGTGGAGTATGGCAGCCTGTTCGGGCGTGTCAACGCCGGGGGAGGTATGGTCGGTTAAAACGACCCGAATGCGTGCCCCATTTTCGAGGGCGCGGAGTTGCTCGAGGCTTTCGGTGCGCTCCAGAATCGAAGGGGACCATTTCACGAAATCGAAAAGGAAATCACGGCGGAATCCATAGATCCCCTGGTGACGATAGTAGATGAGTCCGTCGGGTGAATTTTGGGGATGAGGAATGCAGCTCCGAGAGAAGTAGAGGGCATTCCCGCTTTTATCGAGGATGGTTTTTACGACGTTTGGGTCATCAATCACGGGATCATCGGCTGGAAGCGGACTAGCTGCGGTGATCATCGGTAGATCCGGTTGATCAGTCAGATCCTCTGCGAGGTGGTCGATAAGATCAGGATCTATGAGCGGTTCATCTCCCTGTATGTTGATGATGTGGGTTGCGTTGGGAAAAGCTTCTGCCACCTCCGCAGTGCGATCTGTGCCACTGAGATGATCGTTTCTTGTCATTGTGGCGTGTCCCCCGAACTCAGCGACTGCATTGGCGATGCGCTCGTCATCTGTCGCGACAGTGACCGTAGCGAGGCTTCTGCATTTGGCACATTGCTCCCAAACGTACTGGATCAGTGGTTTTCCGGCGATGAGATGGAGCGGCTTGCCGGGGAATCTTGTAGATCCCCAGCGAGCAGGAATGACTCCGAGGAATTGGGCGGTTTCGTTCGACATGTTCAACGTCCAACCAGTCGTGGTTTGACGATTAATCAAGGGAATCCCACGATAGAATCCGATTGAATTTCCCTCCGAACCGGTGAACGGATGCCTTGAATCTTTACCAACTGCTGCCGTGGAAATTGCCTGCCTCGATCTTGAAGGAGTCCTCATCCCAGAAATTTGGATCAATTTTGCCCAGAAAACTGGTATCGACGACTTGCTCGCTACGACCCGTGACGTTCCTGATTATGACGTGCTGATGCGCCAGCGCCTCGACATTCTACATCGGCACGGCTTGAAGATTCAGGACGTTGTGGAAGTGATTGATGGATTGGGGCCGCTTGAAGGAGCAAAGGATTTTCTCGACTGGCTCAAATCAGAATTTCAGGTAGTGATTTTGTCTGATACTTTTTACGATTTTACCGGTCCGTTCATGCGACAGCTTGATTATCCTACCCTGTTCTGTCACAGGCTGGGCGTCTCTGAGGAAGGAAGAATTGAGGATTACCATCTGCGCATGCCAGATCAGAAGCGCGAAGCAGTTAAGCGGTTCCACGAATTGAAGTTCGGCGTGATCGCTGCGGGCGACTCCTACAATGACACCACAATGCTTGGGGAAGCTGATCGTGGCATTCTGTTTTGCCCACCACAAAATGTGGTCGATGAATTTCCACAGTTTCCTGTGGCAACCGATTATGACCAACTTAAGGCCGAGTTTATTGCTGCCCGCGCGGCAATGCGTGGGTGAGCCAGATTACTCTGAATATTCAGCCCAGGAACTGGAAGTTTCCCAAAGTTTTACTGAAACAACTTTCACAGTTTTGCGGAGGGGGAAATTTGGTGCTGAGTCTTCGGTGTAATCCTGCAAGGCTTGCTTGAGGTGAGTGTAGATATCTCTCGCAAGAATTTCCGTGGTGGGATCCTCGGACTCGTAGCCGATGATACGGTCTCCGTATCGTTCTTTAAAAAGTGCGTAGGACGGGTCGTCAGTATTCATGCACATGGAGTGATCATACTGATCTAGAAATTCGCTAAGGATGAGCTTGAGCACTTTGAAATCGCAGACCATTTCGCGGTCGTTCAGATCAGGGGCTTCAAGAACACACTCGACGCGTCGCGAGTGCCCATGAGGGAACTGGCATTTACCCGGATGCTTGCTCAGCATGTGTCCGTTCTCGATTTCAAAGACTCTACAGATGCGATACGGCATATTAGTTTTCCTCAGACAAAGGGGCGGAAGGTCCATGGTTTCGGGAAGAAACGCAAGTGCTTCGACGTTAAATATAACGGTGCTCCACGATTATTTTTCGGGGTTGTAGTGAGTCTCAATGACCTAGGAGGCTGAGTTATAGATTAAGGATCACCCAACACCTGTAAAAGAGAGGTGGGATATCCCTTGGGGAGAGTTTTCCCCTATTTATCATCGGGCTATCACCAAAGGTTTGTGGAAAATTTGTGCTGATCGATAAGTCTCGGGCGCCCGCTGATGACTGATTGATGAGCGTTAGCGTCGGTGCCGAAAGTAGTTCACAAGACCGGCGGTGATACCATCAGCATACTCCTGATAGATGTTCTTTCGGTAGGTGCCATTAAATTCGCGAAGTCCCCTGTATTCGCCGGCCTGCACGCGGGCGTGGACTTCATGGTGATTCATGCAATAAAGTTCGAAGAAGACGACCGGGCACATGAAAACCCGATTAGCGAGAAGATTGCGTGCCCAGAGGATGTCGTTATTGTTGACCGACATGCCATTAGTTCCATCATAGGAAAATGAGGGAAGTCGAGTCTCGAATTTCATAGTGCGAGAGATGGCATCTGAGAGCCTGACCTCCTCATAGTAAATTCGTTGCAAAATGCGCAGGAGCATCTCAAACCGGGTGTCGTCTTCCTCAATTTCTCCGCGGCTGTAGCACCCATTAATTAAGAGATCAAGGTGATTGGGGCCTTGGAATGAGGGACGCCGCATGTTCATCGGGCTGGCGTTAAAATGAAGGCAGAGAGCGAGGTCCGGTTGAAACTCTTCGTTGAGCAGGTCACTACGAGCGCGGATTTCACTCGATATGGCGAACATGGCTTTGGCGGTTTTGGCGATAGCGCCGGAAGAGGGGACTTTGTTTCGATTCCTCAGGTAGGCTCTTGCCTCCTCCTGAAGAGTTTCAACGCGGTCTTCCGTGACTGGGTGATTGCCATTTCGAGTCAAGGCCACGGTGGCGCCGAGGAGGGAGAGATCTCGCTGGAGAATGCGAGCAACTGCCAGTGTCATCTCGCCTTCGCGCACTTCGATGGTATCTTTCCCGATAGTGAAGTGGCGGTCGTCCCAGATGACCCATCGCCCTCCGATGTGTCCCGGGTCAATAGCGATACAGACTCCTTTCAGCGGCCGAGTTGAATTTGGCTGCAGACCATCCAGTTCCGTTGGAGCTCGCCAGTAGCGTTTCGGTGTTGCGGAAATAAGACTGTCAGTTCTGAAGCGGAGGTCATACCAGCCTGATGCTGGATGGTTCGATTGTTTTAAGATGAGGGCGCGATCTTGCTCGATTCGAATCAGATCTCGGTATTCTTCTTCCTGATTGCGGGCGTAGCAGTGATTGAGTAGGTAGGTGAATTCTTCCCGGGTGATGGTGTACTGATAATCATCGAGGTCCGACCAATCAGGGAGTTTTCCAAGGCGAGCGATGAAGGGGTTGGGCACCTCAACTTCAGCCTCCAATGGGATCGCATCAAAGGCGAAGTTCGCTACCAAGGCCATGAAACCAAGGCGATACAGCCGCTGGTTGCGAGTTCTCCTGCGCAAAATTTGGCTGGCTCCTTTCAAGTCTTTCGATTTTTCGGTTTCTTCTGGGCCAAAACCCGACGAGGTAACAGAAGCATGCTGAGGATTTTATTTCTAGGAGATATCGTGGGTGAACCTGGCAGAAAGGCGGTAATTTCCCGTTTGAAGGCTATTAAGGGAGAGAAGGATGTCGATTTTATTATCGTGAATGGCGAAAATGCGGCGGCAGGTCGAGGAATCACCCCAAAAATTGCGATTGACCTAATGAGGGCGGGAGCAGCCGTCATTACTTCTGGAGATCATATCTGGGACCAGCAAGAAATCGTGGAATTCATGGGGATGGAACCTCGAATGCTGCGGCCGCTCAATTATCCCAAAGATACTGTCGGCTTTGGCTCGATCGTGCTTGAGACCGCGAAGGGAAAGGTGGGGGTGATTAACGCCCAGGGGCGCAGCTTTATGCAGCCTCCGTTGGAGAACCCTTTCCTGGCGGTCGAGGCCGAGGCATTAAGGATGCGGGAAGAGGAAGGCGCGGAGGTAATTTTCGTGGATTTTCACGCAGAAACGACCAGCGAAAAGATAGCGATGGGTCGAACTGTTGATGGGCTGGTATCGGCAGTGGTGGGGACCCATACCCATGTCCAAACTGCTGATGAGCAGATTTTTCCCGGGGGGACGGCGTTCCTTTGTGATGCCGGCATGTGCGGACCGCTCGAATCTGTTCTCGGACGCGAGATCGCGCCGATTGTTGAGCGGTTTAAAACTGCGACCCCGAGGAGGTTCCCTGTGGCAAAGGGAAGGGTGGGAATTCGAGGCGTCCTCGTCGATGTTGATGAGAAGACCGGAAAGGCGACAGGGATTAAACGATTTTCGGAGGATTTAGAGGTCGGATAGGTCTTATTTTTGCGGACTTGAGGCGGTTTCGGGCTGATTTGGCGAAATGTGGCCAAAAAATTTGTACTAAACCGCAATAAATTTTTGACAGATGCAGCTTGGGGAGTAGTTTTCGCGGCTAATTTTACCGGATTAGCATAAGGTTCCCGAGCTCCGTCCCCAAAAGGGTCAGGTTGTGAGGGTCTTTTTGCCTTTTCGGGAAACTTGGCGACCTGAGTTACGAGACCAATACGTTTCGAAAGCTTCGGGTGCTGAAAGGCTCTTGTAGCTCAGGGGTAGAGCACTTCCTTGGTAAGGAAGAGGTCACGGGTTCAAATCCCGTCAAGAGCTCCATCTAAGTAGCAGAAAATAGAAAACTAAATCGACGAGACGAACACGCAGAGCGAATCATAGCGATAGCTTACAAATTCTGTCGCTGGGTGGTCAACCTTTGAGACAAAAAACAACAAAACAACCAAACGACAATGGCTAAAGAATCATTTGAACGTAACAAGCCGCACGTGAACGTGGGTACGATTGGTCACGTTGACCACGGCAAAACCACGCTGACTGCTGCTATCACCACTACTCTTGCAGGCAAGGGATTTGCTGAAAAGCGCGCCTACGACGAAATCGACGGAGCACCCGAGGAGCGCGAGCGCGGTATTACAATTTCAACGGCACACGTGGAGTATGAGACGGAAAACCGTCACTACGCCCACGTTGACTGCCCTGGACACGCTGATTATGTGAAAAACATGATCACCGGTGCTGCCCAGATGGACGGAGCTATCCTCGTCTGTTCAGCAGCTGATGGACCTATGCCTCAGACTCGCGAACACATCCTTCTGGCTCGTCAGGTGGGTGTCCCTTCAATCGTGGTTTTCCTCAACAAAGTGGATCAGGTGGATGACGAAGAGCTTCTTGACCTCGTTGAGATGGAAATTCGTGAACTCCTCAGTTCCTACGAATTCCCAGGCGATGACATTCCGATCGTTCGCGGTTCTGCTCTCAAGGCCCTTGAGGGTGATGCGTCCCACCAAGAAAACATCTTGAAGCTCATGGAGGCTGTTGATGAATATATCCCGCTTCCAGAGCGTCCCGTTGATCAGGACTTCCTGATGCCAATTGAGGATGTGTTCTCCATCGAAGGCCGAGGAACGGTCGCTACCGGTCGTGTTGAGCGTGGTATCGTGAAGAAGATGGAAGAGGTTGAGATTGTTGGAATTCGCGACACCCAAAAGACGACGGTTACGGACATCGAGATGTTCCGAAAGCTCCTCGATGAGGGTCAAGCAGGTGATAACGTTGGTATTCTCGTCCGTGGTCTCAAAAAAGACGAGCTCGAGCGCGGCCAAGTCATCGCCAAGCCCGGCACGATCACTCCTCACAAGAAGTTTACTGCTGAAGTTTATGTTCTTAGTAAGGACGAAGGTGGCCGCCACACGCCCTTCTTCAATAACTACCGCCCTCAGTTTTACTTCCGTACAACCGATGTGACTGGTTCAGTTACTCTTCCTGACGGAGTTGAAATGGTAATGCCAGGAGATAACGTTTCTATCACGGTTGAACTTATCACCCCGATTGCTATGGAGAAGACAATCCGCTTCGCTATCCGTGAGGGTGGTCGCACCGTTGGTGCTGGGCGTGTTGCTGACATTCTCGACTAATAATTAATTGGTTTTAATTTCACGCTTGGGTCGAGAAAGGCCTAAGTGTGAAAACCAAAATTTAGGGGAGGGGACCCGAGTTGATCGGCTCCCCTCTTTCCGCCGGTAAGTGGGAAATATTTATAAGAGGGTAGTAGCTCAATTGGTAGAGTAGCGGTCTCCAAAACCGTTGGTTCCGAGTTCGAGTCTCGGCTGCCCTGCCACTTCCTTCCAGAACACTAAAGAATCAGATGAAGTTGGGAAAATATATTGGCGAAGTTCGTACCGAGCTGAAAAAGGCAACCTGGCCTTGGGATCCCAAGGAGAAAGGTCTCAAGAAGTATAAGCAGCTCATCGATTCTACGGTTGTTGTCCTGATTGCCATGGTGCTCCTAGGCGCCTACGTGGCCACGATCGATTTTGCGATGCGCGAGTTCATGATTTTCCTGACAACTGGATTTTAGTCCGGTTTCACTTTTTACATTTTTAATCCAACTTTCTAATGCCGACCATTCCTGCACCAAGCGACCAGTGGTATGTGGTTCATGTTCTCTCCGGACAGGAGTTAAAAGTTCGTGACAGTATCGAGCGCCGGATTGAGGCTGAGGAAATGAGCGATCTCATCTACGAGGTACTCGTTCCTCAAGAGCGCGTGTCCGAAGTGAAATCCGGCCAGAAGCGTGAAGCCAATCGAAAGTTTTTCCCGGGCTACATCATTATCAACATGCACTTGTTGCATGACGATAATTCCTTGGTAGACCGCACGTGGTATTTCATTCAGGAAACTGATGGTGTGATTAATTTTGCGGGCACGAAAGATCACCCCATGCCTATGCCGGCCCACGAAGTTGACGGAATGCTTGCGCAGATCAAAGAGCGCGAGGGTAGCGTTAAGCCTGCGGTAGCTTATGAGGTTGGAGATACAGTAATCGTTTCTGACGGTCCTTTTCAGGGGCAGACAGGAATTACTGCGGAGGTGAACGAAGAGAAAGGGGAACTCATGGTTTCCGTAAACATCTTTGGACGCGAGACTCTCGTGCCATTGGAATATTGGCAGGTTGAGGTTGGATAATTTGAAAAGATGCTTGGTCCCGCTCCGGCTGGATAACTAACACGCGATTTAAACAAAGCAGAAACGATGGCAAAGGAAGTAGTACAACAATTAAAATTGCAGATTCAGGCGGGTCAGGCGAATCCGTCTCCTCCTGTTGGTCCGGCGCTCGGTCAGGCCGGTGTCAACATCATGGAATTTTGTAAGGCATTTAACGCTGAGACTCAGCAAAACGCTGGGGATCTTCTCCCTGTCGTGATCAGCGTTTACCAAGACAAGAGCTTTACTTTTATCTGCAAGAAGCCCCCGGCAGCGGTGCTCCTAAAGAAGGCTGCCAATATTGCCTCCGGTTCCGGGGAACCCCACAAGGTGAAGGTTGGAACCCTCCCTAAGGCAAAACTGATCGAGGTTGCCAAGCAGAAGATGGACGACCTTAATACCGATGATGAAGAGATGGCTTGCCGCATCTTGGCGGGCACTGCCCGTCAGATGGGTCTTGAGATCGTTGACTAAAATTTTGGATTATAATCCGAACCGCAGGAGGGCTACTTCAAGTTCGTTTGTACTGCACCCATAAAACATGGCTAAGAAAAGAAGTAAAAGATACCAGAAAGCCGCCGAATTGGTGGACGCCGAAAAAGTCTACTCGATCGAGGAGGCTGTTACTCTTGTGAAACAGTTCCCTTCTCCGAAATTCGATCAGTCTGTGACCCTCACCTTCCGGATGGGAATCGATCCCCGTCAGTCAGATCAGATGGTCCGCGGTTCGTGCCCTCTTCCCAATGGAAGCGGCAAAGATGTAAAAGTTCTCGTTTTCGCTGAAGGCGAAGCAGCGACTGAAGCAAAAAATGCCGGTGCTGAGCACGTCGGTTTCGATAGCCTCGTGAAAGAGGTTCAAGGTGGTATGATGGATTTTGACGCCGTTATCGCTACACCTGCAGCAATGTCTGAAGTGCGTAAGCTTGGCAGGCAGCTTGGACCCCGTGGTCTCATGCCCAACCCGAAAACAGGCACAGTGACTGACGATACGGCCGCTGCAGTCAAGGCTGTGAAAGCTGGTAAGATAGATTTCAAGCTTGATAAGAACGGCAACATTTCCGTCCCGATTGGCAAGGCATCCTTCGAAGAGGGAGCTCTCGTCGAAAACGGCAAGGCCGTTATCGATGCTATTTCTGGAGCACGCCCCGCAACCGCAAAGGGAGTCTTCCTCGTTAATGGCGTCCTAACTGGGACGATGAGTCCCGGCGTAACTATTGATGTCTCATCCTGGGGCTGATAGCAATTATCTGAATTAACCAAATTCCACCCAGTTATACCGATGAAAGAAGTCAAACAGGTCATTATCGACGAGATTCTTGACCGCATTAACAGTTCTCCTTTCCTTCTTGTCGCCGATTATGGCGGCATGACTGTTCCTCAGTTCGAGGCACTCCGTAAGGAACTCAAAGCCAGTGGTGCGAAGTTCCAAGTGGCCAAGAATTCCTTTGTGAGGCGTGCCGCTAACTCTGCTGAGTATCCGGAAGGTCTTGGCGAATTTCTCGCCGGCCAGACCGCGGTCGTAACCGGCGAATCCGACGTTTGCGCGGCCGCCAAGGCACTGAAGACATTTAACAAAGAGAATGGCGTTCCTGCCACCCGAGGTGGTGTGCTTGATGGTGAGCTTCTGGATGAGAGTAAAGTAGCGGTGCTTGCCGATCTTCCTGCTAAGGAGGTTCTCCACGCTCAGTTGCTCGGGTTGCTTAGCCAGCCGGCTACCCAGTTAGCAACGGTGCTCGACCAGCCCGGCGCTTCTCTGGCGCGTGTCCTTCAAGCAAAAGCTGACAAAGGAGAGTAATTTAATTTTTAGAACACTTTTGGCACTTCAAGTGAGGTGTTAAATACCAAACCAAATAAAACCAAACCGGGTTCCTTGCCGAGTGCTGAGCGCATCACCTTAATTTTCGGAACGCTTTCCGAGCCGGCGATACCCAACCAAAAAAATGGCAGATACAGACGCAATTGTAGAACAGTTGAGCGGACTTACCGTCCTCGAGGTCGCTGACCTCGTGAAAGCTCTTGAAGAAAAATGGGGCGTGAGCGCTGCAGCACCTGCAGCAGTCGCTGTCGCAGCACCTGGTGCTGGTGGTGGTGAAGCCGCTGAGGAAAAGGACGAGTTTGACGTCGTTCTCTCTTCTTTCGGAGAAAACAAGATCGCGGTCATTAAAGCCGTTCGCGAAGCGATCTCAGGTCTCGGCCTCGCCGACGCCAAGAAGATCGTCGAAAGTGCTCCTGAGACCCTCAAAGAGGGTGCTCCTAAAGAGGAAGCCGAAGAGATCAAGAGCAAGCTCGAAGAGGCCGGTGCAACCGTCGAACTCAAGTAAGCGAAGCTTTTTATTACTCCGGCCCGTAACTCGGGCTGGAGTAAATTCTCAAAAATCCTTAATAAACTATTTAATTCAATCGTTGACACTCCAGAAATAGTGCACTCCGACAATCTGAAATAACCGACGGACGTCGAATCCCGGCTGCTTAGAAGCATCCGGGCTTCGTCGTCTCGTGGTGTATAAGAAGCGGTTTTTGCCTCGCAACAATCCCTCCAGCACGTAAGTCATGGGGGACAGCAAGACATTAACCAAACCACGAGGACGAATTTGTGACCCCAAACCAGCGCCATTATGTCAGCAGCAGCGAAGAAACTTGAACGCGAACATTTCGGAAAGATCGAAGAAGCTATCGATACTCCGAATCTTATCGAAGTTCAGCTCGATTCCTACAAGGAGTTTCTACAAGAGGAAACCGCACCGAAAGACCGCGTTTCTACCGGCCTTCAATCGGTTTTTCAGGAGGTGTTCCCGATCCAGAGTTATGACGAAAAGTTCACTCTCGACTTCTCGAAATACGAAGTAGGCGAGCCAAAGCTGACAGCCTTGGAAGCGCTTCGTGACGGCGAAACGTTTAGCGCTCCGCTTTATGTCACTTTCTCCCTGACGGATGAGTCGGGAACTAAAGAGGAGCGAGTCTACATGGGTGAGCTTCCCATGATGACGCGCCGTGGCACGTTTGTGATCAACGGGGCTGAACGTGTAGTTGTTTCTCAATTGCACCGCTCACCTGGCGTTTGCTTTGAGACCAATCAGCACCTCAACGGCAAAACTCTTTTCGGATTCCGCATCATTCCTGACCGTGGTTCCTGGATGGAAGTCCAGTTCGATACGAACGACCTCCTTTATGTTTACCTCGATAGACGTCGTCGGCGCCGTAAGTTTCTTGCGACGACGTTCCTTCGTGCCGTCGGCTTCCCGACTGACGAAGACATCATTCGTCAGTTTTATGATATTGGTAAGCTCAAGATCGATCCGAAAATTGATGAGGCTGACCTTGCTAACCAGATCATTTTTGAAGACGTCGCTGATGGAGACATCATTGTGGCAAAGGCCTATGAACCACTGACCCTCGAGGTAATACAGCAACTTCACGGTCTTGGTATCAAGTCCGTCCCGGTAGTTAACGCGGCTCATGACGATCTCCTCATCAAATCGCTTAAGAAAGATCCAGCGACCAATGAAGAGGAAGCGCTCAAAGATATCTACCGCCGCCTTCGCCCTGGTGACCCTCCAACTGTCGCCAACGCGCGCGCACTTCTGAAGCGTCTTTTCTTCGACTCGAAGAAATATGATCTCACCCGCGTGGGTCGTTATAAGATCAACCAAAAGCTTGGTCTTGGTGTAGATGATAACGAACGTGTGGTCACTTCCGACGACTTCATCGCTGCGATGGCTTACCTCTTTGGGCTTCGTGCCGGAGAAGGGGTGCTTGACGATATCGACCACCTCGGTAGCCGCCGTATACGTGCAGTTGGCGAACTTCTCGCTAATCAATGCCGGGTCGGCTTGGCCCGTACCGAACGGCTTGTCAAAGAGCGTATGACTCTTTTTGATATTAATCTGGATGGCATGACGCCTTCCAAGTTGGTTAACCCTAAGGCTCTCGCCGCTGTGGTTCGTGACTTCTTCGGTCGGTCCCAGTTGAGCCAATTCATGGACCAGATTAACCCTCTGTCCGAGCTGACGCACAAGCGGCGGCTCTCGGCGCTTGGGCCCGGTGGTCTGAATCGCGACCGAGCTGGTTTTGAAGTGCGTGACGTTCATCCGTCTCACTACGGACGCATCTGCCCGATCGAGACTCCAGAAGGTCCGAACATTGGTCTGATCAACTCGATGAGCTGCTACGCTCGGATTAACGAGTTCGGTTTTATCGAGACGCCCTACCGCCGAATTGTCAAAGGTAAGGTTTCCAAGAAGATTGATTACCTCACTGCTGACCAGGAGGAAAGCTACCTCATTGCCCAAGCTAATAACCCGATCGATGACAAAGGCGTCTTTCAGACGGAAAAGATCACGGTGCGTCACCTAGGGGAATTTATTGAAGTGGATCCGACTGAAGCGACCTACATGGACGTGTCTCCGAAGCAGCTCGTTTCTGTGGCCGCTTCGCTGATTCCATTTCTTGAGCACGATGATGCCAACCGCGCTCTCATGGGGTCGAACATGCAACGCCAAGGCGTGCCGCTTCTCGTTTCGGAGTCCCCCTATGTTGGAACCGGTATGGAAGCCAAGGTGGCTCAGGATTCCCGCGCGGTGGTTGTCGCCGAGGGTAACGGAACTGTAGCGGCTGCTACTGCCGAGATTATCGTCGTGAGCAAGGACGGGGAGCTTCCCTGCTCCGAAGCTCAGTTCCTTACGAACCCGTTTAAACTTAAAAGCGAAGAAGACAAGGGCACCTATGTTTATCCGCTTCGAAAGTTCATGCGCTCCAATGCAGGCACTTGCATCAACCAAAAGCCGATCGTGAAGCGCGGTGACAAAGTCAAGGCAGGCATGGTTCTGGCTGACGGTCCAAATACCGAGGGCGGTGAGCTGGCGCTAGGTAAGAACGTGCTCGTCGCTTTCATGCCATGGAACGGTTATAACTTCGAGGATGCTATCGTTATCTCAGAGCGTATCGTAAAAGAGGATGTTTATACCTCGATTCACGTGGACGAATTCGACATCGGTGCTCGTGACACCAAGCTTGGTCCGGAAGAGATCACTCGTGATATTCCAAATGTTGGTGAAGAGGCTCTCAAGGACCTCGGGCCTGACGGTGTAGTTCGCGTGGGCGCAGAAGTTCGGCCCGGCGATATTTTAGTCGGCAAGATCACTCCGAAGAGCGAGACTGAACTGGCACCGGAAGAACGACTCTTGCGCGCCATCTTCGGTGAAAAGGCCGCTGATGTTAAAGACACCTCGCTTCGCGTTCCCTCTGGCTGCACTGGAATCGTGATGGACGTGCGTGTTTCTTCACGTAACGCCTCCTCCAAAGAGAAGCTAGACCCGAAAGAACAGCAGAAGCAGCAGAAGCAAATCATCGACGAACACAAGCGTCGTCATGAGGAACTCACTGAGCAGCTTACCGAAAAGCTCTCCGACATCCTTCTTGGCGAGAAGATCCCTCTTGATGTGGTCAACGGCCGCACCGGAGAGATCATTATTCCTGCAAACCGCAAGATCACCAAGACGCTGCTTCGCAAGCTGGCCGATAACTACTCTAACGTGGAGATTGATCCTAGCCCGATCCGTAACAAGATCCTCGACATTATTTCCAGCTATGAGCAGAAGTTTGCCGACATCGACATGGAGCGGGAGCGTCAATTAGACCGTATCGAATCCGGTGACGAAGTTGATCCAGGTGTCATCAAACAGGTGAAGGTCTACGTCGCCAAGAAGCGCAAACTCTCTGTTGGAGACAAGATGGCGGGTCGACACGGCAACAAGGGTGTGGTTGCGACTATTGTCCCTGAAGAAGATATGCCCTTTCTTGAGGATGGATCTCCGGTTGATATCTGTCTCAACCCACTGGGTGTGCCTAGCCGAATGAACGTTGGTCAGGTGCTTGAAACTCACCTAGGTGTTGCTGCCCGCGCCCTCGGATTTAAGGTGGCAACTCCAGTTTTTGACGGTATCCCCGAGTCGAAGATCGTTGAATACCTTGAGGAAGCGAAAGCCATTAAAGGCCACGAGTGGATTGGAACCAACGGTAAGTCGACCCTATACGACGGTCGTACCGGTGAAGCGTTCTACCAGCAAGTTGTGGTGGGTGTCATTTACATGCTGAAACTTGGCCATCTGGTGCAAGACAAAATTCACGCACGTGCGGTCGGACCTTACTCGCTCGTGACGCAACAACCGCTGGGTGGTAAAGCCCAATACGGTGGTCAGCGTTTTGGAGAGATGGAGGTTTGGGCTCTTGAAGCTTATGGCGCCGCATACACACTGCAGGAGCTCCTGACTGTTAAGTCGGACGACGTGCAGGGACGGACGAGGATTTACGAATCCATCGTGAAAGGAGACAACACGCTCGACGCCGGCACTCCGGAGTCCTTTAACGTGTTGATCAAAGAAATGCAGAGTCTGGGTCTCGACGTTAAAGTTGGGTCCTCAGAACGATCACCTGAGGAGATTCTTTCTGACAGCCTTGCAATTTCTTAGTCCACTTCGTCGACTTACTTATTTTTTTTTCGAACCTTAGCCCATCAAACCCGTGTCAGTCCCAACACTTAGCTCAGAAACCCACCTGGATGAAATCTTCGGCCTTGAACGCAAGACCGACAGTTTCGACCACGTTCGCATCACGGTAGCTAACCCCGAAACGATCCGTTCCTGGAGTCGTGGAGAGGTTAAGAATCCCGAAACCATCAACTATCGGACATTTAAGCCGGAGAAGGGTGGTCTCTTCTGTGAGCGTATTTTCGGTCCTACCAAGGACTGGGAGTGTGCCTGCGGTAAATATAAGCGCATCAAGCATAAAGGAACGGTCTGCGACCGTTGCGGAGTGGAAGTGACGCTTTCACGCGTCCGCCGCGAGCGTATGGGCCACATCGAACTTGCCGTTCCGGTGTCCCACATTTGGTTTTACAAATGCATGCCGTCTCGTATTGGCCTCATGCTTGATATGAGTGCGCGCCAGCTTGAGCGCGTCATCTATTACGAAGATTACATCGTCATCGAGCCCGGTAACACGCCTCTTGAGTCAGGTCAGCTTCTGACTGAAATCGAGTTCCGCGACGCTCAGGAGGAATACGGCATGGAAGGTTTTCAGGCTGGTATGGGCGCTGAGGCTGTTCGCGACCTTCTTTCCCGTGCGGATCTCCCTGCTCTCATTGAAGAGCTTCAAGAAGCGATGGGCAAAACCCGCTCCAAGCAGGTCCGCAAAAAACTCGCCAAGCGTCTCAAGTTGGCTCAGGGTTTCCACTACTCCAAGACACGTCCCGAGTGGATGATTCTCGAAGTGCTGCCAGTGATTCCACCGGACCTACGTCCGCTTGTTCCATTGGAAGGTGGCCGTTTTGCAACTTCCGACCTCAACGATCTCTACCGTCGTGTTATCAACCGGAACAACCGTCTAAAGAATCTTCTCCAGCTAAAGACGCCTGATGTCATTATCCGGAATGAGAAGCGTATGCTCCAGGAAGCGGTCGATGCTCTTTTCGACAACGGTCGTCATGGACGTGCCGTGACCGGAGCAGGTAACCGCGCTCTCAAGTCGCTATCCGACATGTTGAAGGGCAAGGGTGGACGTTTCCGTCAGAATCTGCTTGGTAAGCGGGTCGATTACTCTGGTCGTTCTGTCATTGTGATTGGACCTGAGCTCCAGCTTCATCAGTGCGGTCTTCCCAAGAAGATGGCTCTCGTTCTTTTCGAGCCTTTCATCATTCGCCGCCTCAAGGAACTTGGATACGTGCACACGGTGCGTTCGGCCAAGAAGCTCATTGAGCGCAAGACCCCTGAGGTCTGGGATATTCTGGAAGAGGTGACTAAGGGTCATCCGGTTCTCCTCAACCGTGCGCCCACCCTTCACCGTCTTTCCATTCAGGCATTCGAGCCGGTCCTCATCGAGGGATCCGCAATCCGTCTTCACCCTCTGACCTGCTCGGCTTACAACGCTGACTTCGATGGTGACCAGATGGCGGTTCACGTTCCGCTTTCAGTGGAGGCTCAGATGGAAGCTCGTATGCTCATGCTGGCGCCGAATAACATCTTCACGCCTTCGAGTGGTAAGCCGATCACGACTCCTTCGCAGGATATTACGCTCGGTTCTTACTTCCTGACATACTGTCGTCAGATTCCGCTGCGTGACCCTGATCTTGAGCCTAAGCTTCCTCTTTTTTCCGATACCTCAGAAGTTGAGTTCGCGGTTGCTAATCGCTCCATCGATATGCACGATCCGATCCGTCTGCGAAACCCGGACTACGAGGCCGAGAGTCGCATTTATGGTGATCCTTCCAAGAAGGTCATCGTGACCACTGCTGGCCGGGTTCGTTTCAACGAGATTTGGCCCGAGAATCTTGGTTTCTTCAACGGAACTGTTGCCAAAAAGCAACTCTCCGACATCATTTGGCGCTGTTATCAGGTGGCCGGTCAGGACGGCACCGTGGTTTCTCTCGATGCCCTCAAGGCGCTTGGCTTTAAGGAAGCTACTCGTTCCGGAACTTCTGTCGGTATTTTCGACATGATCATCCCGGATGAGAAAGAAATCGAAGTAACCCAAGCGTCCGCTGAGGTGAAGAAGGCTAACGATCAGTATCGCGCCGGTGTCATCACCAATAAGGAGCGTTACAACAAGATCGTCGACATCTGGACTCATGCCGGAGACGAGATCACCAAAGCGCTCTTCCGTACGATCGAGCACAACGAAGGTAAAGATCTTCCGAGCCCGCTCTTCATGATGGTGGATTCCGGAGCTCGTGGTAACCGTCAGCAGATTAAGCAGCTGTCCGGTATGCGTGGTTTGATGGCCAAGCCTTCAGGTGAGATTATCGAGCGTCCTATTATCTCGAACTTTCGCTCCGGTCTTTCCGTGTTGGAATACTTCATCTCAACGCACGGTGCTCGCAAAGGTTTGGCCGATACAGCGCTTAAGACTGCTGACTCCGGTTACATGACCCGTAAGCTGGTTGACGTAGCTCAAGATGTGATCATCACGGAAGAGGACTGTGGAACCGCAAACGGTATCACGGTGAAGTCCATCTATGAGGGCGACGAAGAAGTTGTTGACCTGAAGACCCGAATTTACGGCCGTGTTGCGGCGGAGAAGGTGGTTAATGGTGATGAGACCGTCGTGAAGCCAGGTGACATGATCGACGAAGAGATCGCTCTGCGCCTCAACGACATCGGTCACGAGCAACTCAAGATTCGCTCGGTTCTAACCTGCGAAAGCCGTCGCGGTTGTTGTGCGATGTGTTACGGCATGAACCTCGCTACTAATGTGATGGCTAAGGACGGTGAGGCTGTAGGCATTATTGCTGCCCAGTCGATCGGTGAGCCCGGTACGCAGTTAACAATGCGTACGTTCCACGTCGGTGGTGTCGCCTCCGGAACGTTCAAGCAGCCGATTATTAAGGTTAAGGCCAAAGGTGTGGTGCATTACAACAACCTGCGCACGGTTGAAACCCCAGATAAAACCTTCGTTGCTCTTAACAAGAATGGTACGATTTCTATTCACGACAAAAATGGTCGTGAGCTTGAATCTTACAATGTGGTCTCTGGTTCTGTGATCCGCGTGGCTGACAACGGTGAGGTCAAAAAGGGTGAAACCCTTGCTACGTGGGACCCCTACAGCGTTCCTGTAATTACCGAGAAAGCCGGCAAGATTGCCTTCCGTGACATGATTCAGGGTATCACCCTTGATACGGAAATCGATAAGGAAACCAATACAAAGGGTCTCGTTGTGATCGAGCACAAGGAAGATCTCCATCCACAGATCATGATTGTTGATCCGAAGACTGGAGAAGAATTGGCGACGTATTCGATCCCGACCGGGGCTCACCTTTCAGTTAAGGAGGGTCAGAAGGTTACGGGTGGTGATCAACTTGCTAAAACACCACGTAAAGTCTCCGAAACCAAGGATATTACTGGTGGTCTTCCTCGTGTGGCCGAGCTTTTCGAAGCTCGTAAGCCGAAGGAGATCGCAGAGATCGCCAAGATTGATGGTGAAGTCTCGCTCGGTGGAACGGTTCGTGCTAAGCGCAAGCTCATCGTCACTGATCCTGAGACTGGCGAGCAGGAAGAACATCTCATCCCGCTCGGTAAACACTACCTCATTCAGCCTGGCGATACGGTTCACAAGGGCCAAAAGCTAACTGAAGGTGCGGTGATTCCGCATGACATTCTTGAGATCTTAGGGCCACACGCTCTTATGGAGCACCTCGTGAGCGAGGTTCAAGACGTTTATCGTCTGCAGGGCGTTGAGATTAACGATAAGCATATCGAGATCATCATCCGCCAGATGCTTCGTAAGGTTCGTATCACCGATCCGGGCGATACTCAGTTCCTCTGGGGCGACCAGATCGAGAAAACTACCTTCGAGGCCATTAATGAGGATATCACTGACCAGGGCGGTAAGCCTGCTGAAGGTGAGCCGGTGTTACTGGGTATCACTAAGGCGTCCCTTGAGACCGAAAGCTTTATTTCTGCGGCTTCGTTTCAGGATACGACTCGGGTGCTCACTGAGGCCTCCACGCTTGGTAAGATCGATTACCTGCGCGGTTTTAAGGAAAATGTCATCATGGGTCACCTCATTCCTGCGGGAACCGGTTTCACCACGACTCGAGGCATGCGTGTGGCTGAGTTGGCAGAGCCTATTCAGCCTGAAGGAGAAGAAGATGTTTCAGCCGAAGAGGGAGCTGAGGAGACTGTCGAAGAGACAGCTTGATAACCTGAGCATCCGTCAAAAGACAAATTCAACAGGCAGGGCGCTTTCGGGAACGGAAGCGCCCCTGTCTTTTCTGGCAAGAGCGCTTGGCTTTTTGTTTGATTTTTAGTGATTTGAGCGTTTAGTGCCCCCCTTCCGCCCATCAACGAAATAACCGGAGAGACAGCGGTTCGAAAGAACCGGGAAGAATTAGAAAAGTTGGGCTCTCCACCCCATTTCGGTTGCCTGCAACAAGGCCCGACTCAAAACATGTCAAACGAACTCATTACTGAACTCGTCGAAGCTGGTGTCCATTTCGGTCACCAGTCCCGCAAGTGGAATCCTAAGATGCGACAGTTTCTCCTCGGAGAGAAGCACAACGTTCACCTGATCGACCTCGATAAAACCGTCGAACAGCTCAATTCCGCTGGAAAGTTTCTCTCTGATCTAGCCTCTTCCGGTAAGAAAATCCTTTTCGTCGGTTGTAAACGCCAAGCTCAGGAAGCTGTCCGCGAGGCCGCCGACACTACAAAGCAGTTCTACGTTAATCACCGCTGGCTCGGTGGCACTTTAACTAACCTTGAGACTGTGCGTAAGAGTGTTGGCCGCATGGAATATCTCGAGAATTTACAGAAGTCTCCTGACTTCAAGAAAATGTCTAAAAAGGAGATTGCTTCTCTCAACCGTGAGAAAGAAAAGCTCCACCTGCGACTTTCCGGTATCCGTAATATGGTTCGCCTTCCTGACGCGGTCGTGGTTGTGGATTCCGCTCGCGAGTATAATACGATCAACGAAGCCCGTAAGCTTCGCATCCCGATTGTAGCGATGGTGGACTCCAACGCGGATCCCGATGTGATCGATTATCCAATTGTTTCGAATGATGACGCGATTCGTTCGATCCGTGTCATCCTTCAGAAACTCATCGAGCCAATCACCCCGGCCGCCAAATAAGCGAGCCACGACCTTGATAGGTGGCATCGCTGTTCACGACATTCTGTCTTAATACGACAAGATTGATACGGAGACCCCTAGGTAGAACCCGTTTGAGGAATCCGTTCGACCCACTGATTACCTTTAAAACCAACGATATATTATGGCCGAAATCACAGTAGCTCTGATTAAGACCCTTCGGGACAAGACTAACGCAGGTATGATGGACTGCAAAGCCGCGCTCAACGAGGCGGATGGCGACCTTGCGGAGGCGGAAACCATTCTCCGCAAAAAAGGCATCGCTGACGCTGAAAAAAAGGCTGGCCGCGCCGCTAAGGAAGGTGTTGTTGCTTCTCGTATTTCTGATGACGGCAAGTCTGGCGTCCTCGTTGAAGTCAACTGCGAGACTGACTTCGTTGCAAAGAACGAGAACTTCACTGTTTTTGTGGAACAGATTCTGGACCACGCTTCGACCAGCAAGACCGTTGATACACTCGGCGCTCTTCTCGAGCAGGAGTTCTCCGGTAACGCGGCGACTCTCGATGAGTTCATCAAGGCTAAGGTCGGTGAGCTTGGCGAAAACATGGGCCTGACCCGATTCGCGAAGTATGAACTCGACAGCGAAGGTGTCGTCGGCTCCTACATTCACATGGCAGGTCGTGTTGGTGTCTTGGTTGAAGTTAAAGCTGGAAAGGCTGAAACCGCCTCTAACGAAGCTTTCAATACATTCGTCAAGAATATCGGCATGCATATCGCAGCTTCCCAACCAATCTGCGTCGGCCGCGACGAGGTTTCCTCCAAGCTCGTTGAAGCTGAGAAAGATATCTTCCGCGAGCAGATGAAAGATAAGCCCGCTGACATTATCGAGCGAATCATCGAAGGGAAGATGAGTAAGTTCTACGCTACCAACTGCCTCCTTGAACAGGCTTTCATCATGGACACCGAAAAATCTATTCAGGATCTTGTCGGTGAACTCTCCAAGGAGACTGGTGACGAAATCAGCATCTCTCGCTTTGAGCGCTACGGCCTTGGTGAGGCGGCTGAAAACGGCGCGGGCGAAGAGTAAACTTCTTCTCCTAGTTGCATAGGATTTCGAAAAACCCGCTTCCGAGGGGAAGCGGGTTTTTTCATTAATGGGCCTCAAGCCAGTTCTTTCCGGTGCCGGACTCGACTACGATCGGGACACTGAGTGGCAGAGCTGTCATCATTGCCTCTTCGACCTTGGGAACTAATTCTTCCTGTTCATCTTGGTGCAGATCAAAGACGAGTTCGTCGTGCACCTGAAGGAGCATGCGAGATTCGTAGCCACCTGAATCGAGGAGGTTGGCTACATTCACCATTGCGATTTTAATCATGTCGGCGGCGGTGCCCTGAATCGGGGTGTTGATGGCAGTGCGTTCTGCGGCGGCACGAATAGTGCCATTGCGGGAGTCGATGTCCCTTAGGTAACGGCGCCGGCCGGTCATTGTTTCCACGTAGCCGTCTGACTTGGCTTGTTCGATGGTGCTACTCTGGAAGTCTTTGACCCCGGGGTATTGCTTGAAGTACTCTTCAATAATCTGCGAGGCTTCGCTGCGCGAAATTTCGCCGTTGAGTCGCTGCGATAATCCAAAGGCTGAGATACCGTAAATGATGCCGAAGTTGACCATCTTGGCGGTGCGGCGCATATGGGAAGGAACCTTTTCAGGTTCAACATCAAAAACACGGGCGGCCGTTGCCGTGTGGATGTCGAGACCGTTATTAAAAGCTTCGATCATGGCCTTGTCTTCACATAGTGAAGCCATCACCCGGAGTTCGATCTGTGAGTAGTCAGCTGCCAGGAGGGTGAATTCCTTGCCGCGGGGAATAAAAGCCCGGCGGATTTCCCGCCCCTGATCGGAGCGGATCGGAATGTTCTGGAGATTGGGGTTGTTCGACGCGAGGCGACCGGTCGCCGTCATTAGTTGATGAAACGTCGTGTGAATCCGGCCGGTGCCGGGAAAGATGGAGTCCGGCAAAGCGTCGACGTAGGTGCTTTTTAGTTTAGCGGCCTCCCGATAGGAAAGTAGGTCTCGGACAACATCGTGACTCGCAGCGAGTGAGCGCAAGGTTTGCTCATCGGTCTTGTATTGTCCGGTCTTGGTCTTCTTGGGTTTCTCAACCAAGTGCATTTTGTCGAAAAGCACTTCACCGACCTGCTTGGGAGAATTGAGATTGAATTGGGTTCCGGCAGACTCATAGACAGCTTTTTCTAATTCGTCGATCTTCTCGCCGAGGGTGGTGCCAATATCACTGAGGGTATTAGGATCAACGCGAATTCCCTCTGCTTCCATGGTAACAAGCACAGGGACTAGTGGATTTTCAATGTCGTAGAGAACGCGGTGCTGTTCGAGTTCTTCGACTTTTTCTTTCAGAATGGTTGCCAGTTGCCAGGTCACATCAGCATCCTCACAGGCATACTGGGCGACGTCATCGAAGGTGGGGCCGCTGACATCTTCGCCGGTCATCTCGGCCTCGCCGAAAAGGTTCATCTGACCGCTTTTCTCTCCATCCTTACCAAAGACGGAATCATAAGAGATCGGTGTATAGCCGAGTATCGACTCGGCAAGGTAGTCCATTTTGTGACGCTGGTCGGGCTCGATCAGGCTATGGGCCAGCATGGTGTCGAAAACAGGCGTGCTGACGGAGATCCCCTGCCATTGTAAAACGCCGATATCGAATTTGAGGTTGTGGCCGATCTTTTCAGCAGAACCCTGAAGAATGGGACGAAAGGATTCCACGATCGCTTTTCCCAGGTCGCCCGCAGGCACTTCAGCATAGGCGCCTTGGTCCTTTTCCCAAGAAAAGGCGATACCGATAATACTGGTGGTCTTTTCATCTAGCGAATCGGTTTCTAGATCAAAACAGAAGGATTTTTTGCCAGAGAGTTCGACAATAAGCTCGGAGCGACCTGTCTCGTTATCAGCGCGAAGGTAGCGATACGATTTCTTGTGATCTTTAATTGTGGTGAGCTTGGGAGTTAGTCCGCCGACATCATCCGCCGTGTTGTGACCTCTGCCGGCTTGGAACTCGTCTCCGAAGAGGCGCTTGCCGATAGAATCAAATTCAAATTCCACAAAGAGCGATTTAAGGGTTTCATGATTTCGCTCACTAAGTTTAATTTCGTCGAAGCCAACTTTGACAGGAGCATCAATCATGATCGTGACCAACTTTTTGGAGAGTAGTGCCTTCTTGGTGTTATTCTCGACGTTCTCTTTTTGCTTACCTTTCAGTTGGTCAGTACTCTCAAGCAGGGCCTCCATGCTGCCGAACTGGGCAACGAGCTTTTTTGCGGTCTTTTCGCCGATCCCCGGGACGCCGGGAATGTTGTCTGAGGCATCACCCCAGAGTCCGAGAATATCGATCGTCTGAAGCGGATCCTGAACTTGCCAGTTTTCACAAATGGCGGCGCGGTCGAGAATTTCCGGCGCGGAACCCTGGCGGCCTGGCTTGTAGATGCGGGTGGTCTCGGTGACGAGTTGAGCGAAGTCTTTATCCGGGGTCACCATGTAAGTTTCGTAGCCCCCCTCTGCATCGGCTTTGCGAGCAAGCGTTCCGATAATGTCATCAGCTTCCCAGCCTGGGCATTCAATCACCGGAATGTTGAATGCTTCGATGAGCCGTTTTACGTAGGGGAGTTGGGCGGCGAGGTCTTCGGGCATGTCTTCGCGGTTGGCCTTATACTCTGGGTAGATCTTGTGACGTGGTGTCGGATCAGAGGTGTCGAAGGCTACGGCGAGATGTGTGGGTGACTGGTTCTCGAGCAAATCCAGCAGGTTCATGGTAAAGCCGTAGAGCGCGGAGGTGTTAACGCGCTTCGAGGTATAGATGGGGCTGCGAATCAGAGCAAAGTGTGCTCGGTAAACGAGCGCCATGCCATCGAGAAGAAAAAGTCGGTTGGAAGCATCCGCCATCTCTCTATCAGAGCGGTGACGGCGCATAGTGTCAATGTGAGTTCGCTACTCTGGAGCGAATGATAAGCTGCCCGACACGATCGCTTTGGCATTCTTTAGTTGATATTCATGCGTTTTGATCAGCTTGTTGGTCGCGGCGGAGGGGACAACTGAGGAAAGCGCCGTCGTGACAATTCTCCTTTCGTGGGGCCAATCATACGGCACGGCAGAGGAGAAGAGAGACAACGCGGTGAGAATCAATTAAGCTACAAAG